>Ga0129324_10000005_pt1 | contig 221359 bp, 205 predicted proteins | sample CPBDNA_7_FD_96879 | JGI IMG/M metagenome (GOLD analysis project Ga0129324, IMG submission 96879) | Freshwater to marine salinity gradient microbial communities from Chesapeake Bay, USA - CPBay_Spr_15_0.2_DNA | ecosystem: Environmental > Aquatic > Marine > Coastal | place: USA: Chesapeake Bay... | reverse complement strand
CTTGGCCGTCCCAATACCTATCGCTGCTAAAGTCACTTGCTCAGGTAACTTAATTCCAATTTCTTCATCATGACCTTCACTATCAGTAAATAAGAGAATATTTCCACCAACTTCATCAACCTTTCCACCGTCTACTAAGAAATAACCTAAACTCTCTTTTATAGCTTGAGAAATATTAGATCCTCCGTCGTAAAGTTTTAAGTCCTCTAATCCGGCAACACGTGCATCAAGCAGGTCTAAGTCATCAGTAAATGGTACGAGTCTTTTTTGCGTATCAGAAAATAATACGACAGCAATTTTGTGACCGAATGCCTTTTTTATAAAATGACGGGCCATAAGAATGGACTTTTTGAATCTATTTGGTCTTACATCCTCAGCTAACATAGAGGCAGAACTATCAATAATGATAATGGTCTTTTGATCTGGGATTCGACTTTCCACTCTTTCTTGTGGACCTCTAGGGTCAAGACTCGCTAGTAATAGAAAGCCTATCCCCAGGATTAACAGGATCCTTCTAAGCCATAATATTCGTGATGGCTTTTTAAAAAAGGTATTTTGTATAAAACCATCTAACTCCTTACCTTTTTTTACAATAATAAGGGTTACAATAAAAAAGCTAACCATTGCTGGAATTAAATAGTTTAGTTTTATAAAACTCACAAAACCTCCCTTAATGTTAAGAGAGCAAATACTTCAGAGCATAAGAACAAGAGAATACCCCAAATTAAATAGTCCCAATAGAGTTCCTTATAAATCACCTTGGCACTAGTTTGAATTTCTGTTTTTTCTAGTTTTTGAATTTCTGATAATACATCAGATAAAGCATTCTCATCATTTGCATAGAAAGACTTGCCACCTGTAATATTGGCAATCTTATCTAACGTCTCTAAATCGACACTCCCCCCTGGGATTCTCTGATATCGGCTACGACTTCCCCCAGTTCTTAATAGTGCTGCATTAGAACGCTGGCCGATTCCAATCGTATAAACTTTTACACCTTGTTTTTTTGCCTGTTCCGCGGCCTGTAAAGGTGTCATATTTCCAACATTTGAAACACCATCTGTCAGCAAAATGATAACCTTACTATCCGCAAGTGATTGTGTGGCCCTACCTACGGCCAATGCCAGAGCATCTCCTATATTTGTTCCTTGCCCCAAAAACCCTACTTTAATTTCATCAATAATTTGCTCAATCAATTTTAAATCTGTTGATAGAGGCAGCAATGTAAAAGCTTTTTCGCTAAACATTACGATCCCTATTCTGTCTGTTGGTCTTAGTTTTACAAAATCTCTAATTCTTTCTTTAGCTGCCTCTAACCTGTTTGGAGCAAAATCTACTGCCAACATAGACCTAGAAACATCTACCACGATAAATATGTCATTTACTTTTATTTGATTTTTAGAATATCCAACAGGCAACCTAGGCAGAGTTAACGAAAAGCCTATAAGGCAGAGGCCTACAAAACCAGCTATAAACTTAATCATCCTCTTAATATTTAATCCACTTTTCCACAAATTCTTTGGCACATAGAACTCTGGCCTTTTTCCTATCTGAAAATGGTTAAATATATAGGATAAAATCAGAATAATCGCCAAGAAACCTAACCATGGGTTTTTAAATTCCATTGTCTAGCTCCCTTGCGAGGTCTTTTGCTCTTTTTAAAATTGGTAACACATCCTGCTCTTTCCAATATGGTGAATATTGGACTTCTGAATATTGGTTAAAGAAAGCTTCAAAATCATTTTTCAAGAGCTTATCTTCGATCTTTTCTAGCAGCTGTTTCCTGTCTTGATAAAGGAACTCCAATTCATTGTGCCCCTTCATTTCCTGTATAAAATTTTTATATAAAAAACTATTTTGTTTTTTTACATTTTTCTTTTTTCTCGTTAGGAGATAAATTAAAAATAGGGCAAGAAAAAGGGCTCCCACACCATAATAAGCAAAATAAGTATTAGAAAAAGCTACACTAGGGGTTTGGAAAATTAAGAAATTCTTAGTATTCAACTGAACATCATTCACGCCAATATTGGATAATTCCACAGGAATGTTTCGGTCTCCTAGTTGCCAAATATAAACTGAATTAAGATTAGCCTTTTTTGCAAGTACCATGTCTAAAGTTACAATCGTTGCATCATAATTATTTTCAGAAACTTCAATACTCTGAACATTTGTAATAAAGAAAAGATCTAAATAAGGCTTTCCCTGAAGATCAGCCTTGTTCAAAAGTCTGGATTCAAAGGGAACTAAAGTTAATCTATACCTATAGGCCTCTCCAACGTTAATAGTCTGACCTTCCAATAGTTCTAAGATTCCCCTTGTCTCAATGGAGAGAGCACTTAAAGAACATAAATATGTGAAAATAAAAATAATTAGTTTCATTGCTAAATCATTTCTCTTATAAAGTTATCCAAATAGCGATCATCTATATTTAAGTTTCTTATTTTTTTAATATCCCCTCTCACCGAACTTCCACTTCCAGAAAAGGTTTTCACTGCTCCGCCAGTTCCAGCGGAACCTAGTGTTCGAAGAGTTAAGTTAACGCCACCCTCCACATCTATTGGTGCTAGCAATCTAAAACAGTGAGATCTACGATTAAAGACTACTCTTTCGAAATTTTTAACATCAAGTAGATCGACCCAGTCAGAAAGAATGATAACCTCTCTATTTCTAGAAAGATGTTTCTTTATTGCTTTTTCTCTTTCCTCTAAATTGATTTCATAAGGCTTCCACTCTAGATTTATTTTTCCGTTTTGATCAATTAAGTTGGCGCGTGACAAAGAGGCTATAAATTGCGTGATTCCCTTTTCTCCGTTGCCAGATGGTACATCTATGATTTCATTACTTAAGATTATCGCGTGAATAGAGTCATTGGTTTCAGCTGCGAGTAAATATAGCATACATGTTATTTCTAGAGCGGCTTGTAACTTAGACACCTTATCCCAACCATAAAACATAGAAGGTCCAGCATCTATAACAACGGCTATTTGAACATTTCGTTCTTCTTCAAAAGTTTTAATATATGGATTGCCAGTTTTTGCTAAGATTTTCCAATCTATAAACCTTACATCATCACCATGGGTATACTGACGATGCTCTTTAAACTGTAAGCCACTTCCCCTGAAATGACTCTTTAGCATTCCAATACTGTAGTTATTACTTTTTTTAAAAAGCTGAGCTTTTATTCGTCCGACTATTTTTCGAACTTCTAGTATATTCATATTATTTTTTTGGCAATTTCCAAGGCTAAATCTCTCGAGTTCATTTGATCAAGAGTTGCCTCATATGACAGGATCATTCTGTGTCCTATTACGTCTGGAACTACTTTTAAAATGTGTTCAGGACTTACAAAATCACTGCCATCTAAAAATGCATTAAATTTAGATACTTTGTATAACCACTGGCACGCCCTAGGACTTGCTCCAGCGACAATAACTTCTTTATATACATCTGAAAAATAATCAGAGCCCGGACGAGTAGCATGAACAATTTTCACAATTAAATCTTTTATTTTTTCATCAATATAAATTGATTCGGTAATCTCTTGAATTTGAAGTAAGTCATCTGTACTTAGCTCTGGTTCTATTTCATCCAAAAAGTTTTTCCCCAAACCTAAAATTGATTTTTCGGCTTCAAACTTTGGGTAATCAACGTGGATCTTCATCATAAAGCGATCCATCTGAGCCTCAGGTAAGGGATACGTTCCTTCCTGGTCTATAGGGTTTTGGGTGGCCAGTACAACAAAAGGCGAAGATAGCTTATGAGTATTATCCCCAATTGTTACCTGTTTTTCTGCCATGGCCTCAAGCAAAGCGGCCTGGACCTTTGCCGGTGATCGGTTAATTTCATCAGCAAGTAAGATTTGAGTAAAGATAGGGCCAAACTTAGTAGAGAAAGTTTCACTCTTCTGACTATAAATCATAGTACCAATTAAATCGGACGGCAAAAGGTCCGGAGTGAATTGAATCCTCTTAAAGGATAGGTCACATAATTTACTCATTGTTGAAACTGACATTGTTTTACCAAGACCTGGCATTCCTTCAATGAGCAAGTGACCTTCACATACTAATGCACACAGAATTGAATCAAGTAAAGTATCCTGTCCAAAAATAAATTTCTTTGCTTTTTCTAACGAAGAGTTTGCTCGATCTAATACTTCATTTGTCATATATAACCTCAGTAATTTTAATAGCCTATACGTATTATAACCGTCTTTTTAAGCGTTACAATGTTGGAAATAGTGTACTAAGGCTTTACAGAGATTGCGTGTTAAGACTTGGAAAAATTATTGTAAAGAGTTCTTTAATTTTAGAATTATTTTTTCCACCAATATAGTCAAGTAATGAGAAAAATCTGGTACCACTCTCTTCAAATAGGTAAGTAAGAACCTGCTGTATTTCTCCTTTTTCAGGGTTATTAATGCAATCAAAGCCTTCACCCTGAGTAGAGCACAACTTTTCAGCACCATTTCTTTGTAAATACACACGGAAAGGTGTCCAGTTTACAGTGGTGTCGTACTTATATGCGTTAAAGAAACTGGTTATTGACCTTGCCTCATTTTGTTTAATTTCACTTAATAATTTAGTTGAACCAGATATTGACTCTTTTATTATTGGAAGCTTTTCGTCAGTTAAAATATTTTCTATAAAAACATTGATTCTCTTTTTGTTTGTTTTTGTGAAATATACCAATTCATTTAGCGCCATTCTTGCTTGACTTGACTCGGAGACTTCTAGTTCACGAAGAAAAACATCAACAAAGTGGTTTAAATTTTGAAGGATTTCTTTATCTCTAAAGTTCCAATTTTTCGAAATTAATTCATGACTCTTCACCACAGTATTTGCAATATCTAGGAAATCTAGGATTGAAAGGTCCTTATATCTGTCTTGAATAGATTCTCCATAGGGCTCAAGAGCGTTACTGTCACCAATAAATGAAGATAAATAAAGGCCCTTAAAAAGTAGAGATTCCCATAGTCGTTGGGTGGAGTAATCTGAAGCATATACATAATCGAGAAAACTATCTAAGAATCCTGAGTTTTTTAAGCTATTTAAGAGTTCAATTGTTTTTGGAACATGTAACTCCGGTTTAAAGTTTCTGAGGAGAGCAGCATCGGTTCGACTTAATCTTTCACTCTTTATAAAGCTTTGAAAATCTTGATCCGTTCTTCCAACACGATCTCTTAAAACTCTGGAAGAGTTTGTAAACATACCCACCATTGAGGCAAGGCCCAAAATTTTACCATTATGATCCAGCAAATCCTCTTTTTTCTGAAGCCAAGGTATTTTTATATTCAGCCCAAAGATTCTTTTATTAATCACGCTACTAACTTGGCTCTTCTTTGGAGATGAGCTCACCAAGGATGTTAGCAAAGACTGCATATAGTCCCCGTATCTCCATCCCTCTTTCGTGTTAGCATCAAGAAGCGAAAGAAAGGTTTCTTTACTGTTTTTGGCAAACTTATGTTGAGCCTTATTCATAAATTTTCCACAAAACTTTAGAGGAATACATGTTTTTAGGAGGCCATACTTTGAATCAACAACATTATTATAATCCTCTGCTTTTGCCACAGCGTTCATATAGTGGGTACCAAGGTAGTTTTGATCAAATCTTACATCTCTTATGACTACTTCAATTCGATCCATTGTATTCATTTTCGCAACATATGGGTCTGGTGCACCCTTATACTGTTTCTTTTTAATCTCCCAATCTTTCGTTTCAAAATAATTAGAGTCAGCTTTGGGAATTGAATTATATTCGAAGTTTAAGTTGTTTGTTTCAATTGACGAGTTTGTGAAGTTATAAAACATTTCAAAGCTTTCACTTAGAGTTACTCTTTTATATCGCGGATTATTTGATTCATAAGGAATGGGTAATCCAAAGCCTGTAGCGACCATTCTCATTAACTGCTCAAGTGCTGTAGGCTGGTCTTCATTTTTTTTAGTTACTCTACCAAGTACTCTCTCAATGACTGACCCAATATCTGAGCGCGAAGGACAAGGACGTCCTCCAATTTTGGAATGAAAATTCTCGCAGACTAAGCCTTCTAAAGGTGTAAAATTAATCGGTGTTAGACTTTCATCATAATCACCTCTTTCATATGCCTTCTTACTATTTACCAATAGTGGTACTGCATCGATTAGATAGTTCAAATATTTAAAATTTTCTTTGTTTCCGTAAAACCGAGAAAATGTATCGATTAGATCACTTTCTTTTTCTGTGATTATCTTTGGCAACAGGAAAACCTGTTTTAAAAGATCTTTCCGATTTCCCTCACCGATCCAAATATTTAAATTATCGAGAAAATAACCTAGCCCCTCTCCACCGGGAACGGTCTTATATTTCTCGGAAATGAGTTTAAAGATCGCTGTGGTTGAAGAAAGTAGCTCTGGGGAAAACAGTCCTCTATTTGAAAATAATTTCAAAGTTCCTGTCTCTTCAGAGATATGACCTGACATTATGTTCACTTCATCAAAGAACTTAAATAGAGGGTCTTCATCACGAAGAGGAAGGCAATCTATTGGCAGGCCTGATAACATTGAGTAAAAATCATTATATGGTTGAATGAGTTCGCCTAAGCATTTCTTTGTTATATTGCTGGTTATAAATGTTCTATTAAGTGCTACTGGAGGTAGGTCATCACTTGCAATCGTATAATTGGCTAAGACGTCAGAGAACTGATTCTCAATTGTTCCATTAGAAATAATTTTTAAAATTTCTATTAAATGATCTCTTGAAAAGAACTTTTTATAGTCATCTATGAGGCCTTCTTTACCAAGTGATTTTGTGACGTTTTTTATAGAAAGTAATATATCCAATTTATTTTCTTCATTGAACACTTGGCTAAGAATTTTGGGTAACTCATTTGATGTTGCCTTAAGTAAAGCATTATAATAATCAAACAAGAGCCCTAGGTCAGCTCCTTCTGTGTAATGTGAGTCCAAGAAGTTAAAAAAGAAAAAACGCCCATCTTTCCCAAGTGCAGACCACACATTGGCAATAGCAACAATTTCCTCACTGGGTTTTTCTTCAATCCATCTCAACAATTTCCCTAAGTGAATAATTCCAACTGTTGGCATCGAACGAATCAAATCATAAAGAGAAGCTGAGAGTCCATTTATAGATGGATCGGTAACTCTAAGTAGCTCAACAAAGGATGCAAAGACATCCCCCGAAAAGTATTTTATTAAGTGAAGCTCATTATCTACATCAGTGGGATGTGAATTCTGTAGAAGATGAATAAAGTCATAATATTTTTGATTTAGCATAAGAGAGGTCGTTCTCTCTAGCATGTCCACGAAGTTAATTTCGTGATTTATAAAGGACTGTTGCCCCAATGATGTAATCCTTGCCTGATAACCTTTTAAGTCCGGGCAAATTTCATTGGCCGCTTTCATTATGGCGACAGACTGTAAGCTATTTCTAAAGAACTCCTCTTGAGAGCCTTTAAACAAAAGTGTTATAAAGGTTTCAAGATGTTTTGAGACATCAACACTTAGGTCACTATAGTCAACTCTTCCGCTACAACCCACATTTACAGATAAGGTTTTGTTTAGGACGCGAAAGTCTTTCCAAAGGCTTCGATGAACATCACTGGGGTAACGAAGTAAATAATTAGCCTCACCTTTGGTCATTTCCTCTCGAAACACTCTCGGCAACCATCCAATATTTTCGCCCAATTCTTCAACAAACATATTTCGATAAAAAGCGATCTCTTCTTTAAATTCGGGATCACCCATCCTTTTGAATATTTGATTAAAGAATACCTCTCTTGCTCTTTTAAATGTTTTATCTTTTAAACTGATCTTTAGTGCATTTTTAAAAGAGACACCATCCCCTTTTATACTCGTGGAAAAGGCACCTACTAACTCAGACATACTTTCTATTAGTTCTTGGTCTGTTACGAAGAAATGGAAAAAATTCCAAACTTCATCCTTGGAAACTTTCACTTCATTACCACAGCGGGATTCATCAAAAGAACATTCCAGTAAGCCATTTAAATGACTAAAAAAGTTAGAATCACTTAATGATGTTATGACAGCGCCTAAATCATCTAAACCTTCTTTTCGGTCTAAATCCTTTGTTAAAGATAAAATTTGATCTCTGATAACTCTATTGTTTAGAAGATAGTCGTTAATCGGTATCGCGAAATGATTCCAGTCTTGCGGATCCATCTCTTCCAAGGACAGGTACAACTCCGGAAACTCTTTATCCCACGTGGTGCATACAAACAAATCACGTAGGTTTGTTAATTCTAAAATATCTTCTAAAAGGTTTACTCGTTTGCAAGATTCTCCCCTTCTGACTTCAGAGAGACTGTCTATATAATCAGGCGTAACTCCACCAGGACTCTGCTTTTGGCAGGAAGTCGCTATTAAAAGTATTATTATGGTTAATAATTTCAAATAGGCCCTATTTTCTAAAGTATTCCTGAGCGGTTCCTGAGTTTATTTTGTAATTAGAAAACGTTATTTTTGTTTTACCCTTTCTTTCTTGCTTTTTTTCTTCTTTACCTGGAGCCACAACGTATTGGGTTGTTTTGATTTGAATTTCTTCTGGAAATCCAAAACCAACCTGGTTTTCATAATTAATTTCCGTATCTATCTCTGTTACTTGTGGACCTTGGATTGTCTTTGCCGATGACTCTTCTAGAACCAATTTATTTTTAGACCATGACTTTTTTGTATATTTAAATTTCGATTCTTGAAATCCAAGGGGGCTAAAGCTTTTATATGAGCTCAACCTTTGGTCATCATCAAAGAATAGTTCTATTTTATTAACGGCCCTGTTATTTGTTGGGTCAAGGCCTTTTACCATGGTGCCAACCTTTAACTTTTTAATCTCTAACTCGTAACTTCTTAGTCTTTTCCCTAATTCCTGGGGAACTAGATAATCGATTCTATTAACAACTAAACTCTTTAGGTTAGCCTTTAGCTCCAAAAAGCCCTTCGGTAAGCCTTCTACAACGAGATCCATTTTTCCTGGATAGAGCCAGTAGAGTTTGTAATAAACTTCATTCTTTATATTTAAGGATACCAACTCCTTCTTTAACCTATCAGTTAGACCTTCAACACGTATTTCGCACGTGAATTCTTTTAAACCATTTTTTATTGGGTTATATGATCTTAGATCAAAGCTTTCAACAATTTCAGATGACCACCCCAAGAGCGGTAAAATCATGGAAATAATTAAGAAAATCTTTTTCATTGGTCACCTCAAAAATACAATTTCATTCTCTCAACCATTCGCATCTTCTTCAATTGAGGTAAGGTTTTGCCGCCATTCCTGATCAAAATAGACTACTATATGCTTTTCTTTTTTGTAATTTACCATTCCGGCCACTCCCTTCACGCCTTTTAAGTTTTTTACTTTTGTAAAAATCAAAGGAATTTCTGTTAATGACAAACCATTAAGCTCAACCATTGCAGAGCCTAATATTCCAAGGTCAATAGGATTTGGCACAATATCGTTCGACTTTAAAAACATGTGCCCACTCTTGTGACCATCTAAATGCAGCCACCAATCTTCTTTTTTGGCGATTTCCTTTCTAATTTGGTCACTCTCTATAGCCGTTCTACCGAGGTAACATGTCCATGTTTTATAAGAAAACTTTATGAATTTCGGAAGACTCGAAATTAGTTGCTTTTTTTTATCTAATTTCCAAATTGGTTGAACAGTCTTACCAACAGAGGCTGGAGTATTCTTTTTAGGATTAGACTTTTCCTCTACCCGGAGACCAGCTAACCTGTTTCTTAAAAACTCTTCTGACTTCTTCCACTTCTTTATTTTATTGAATAGGTGTTCTCTCTTTTTAAAGTGACCTTCAAGCCCTCTAAAACTTACCGAAAATCTACCATCTCCGATTTTATTAACTTCAGTTAGATCTATTTTGGTTTGTTTTTCCAAATACTTCAGGATTTCAAACTTCTTTAAATCTTCTTCTATTTTCAGCCGCGTATTATTGATCTTTTTAAGTGGTATTTTCGGCGTTTCAGTAGGTTTAAAGCTACTAAAGTAACTTTTAATCGATAAGTCTCCTTCCTTCTTTCGCTCCTTAACAGTTCCGTAACCTAATTCCCCAAATAACTCAGATTCATCAAACTCTAAATTTATTTCCTTTGCTACTTTTGAGAACCCTACCCAACTTTTAAAAATCTCTATATGGCCTTCTTTATCGTGCCTATGAGCAAAGAATAAATCTCTCCCTCTCCAAAACAACCAAACCCATAACTGAGTTCCCTCTTTAAGTGCGTCTATTCTTACTATTCTATCTATTTCTGATGAGTGAACACTTAGGACTCGCATACCTCTCCAGTATTTACGGGCAAATTGTAAAAATTTGTCCTGTGTTCTTAAAAATACGGGTATTTTTATTTCACTGAAGTCAAAGCCTTGAAAACTTGCTCCTCTACCAAAATACAAATATAAGGTTTTTCCCCTGAATCTGGTTTGCAAACATATAAAATGAGGAGAACTTGTGCACTGTTGAACTAGCCCATCACCCTTTTCTTGGATAAGATGATTCAGAGAGTTCACTTTATTTTTTAAACTATTAAGAGACTGACTCATGGTACCTGCAATTCTTTCTGGTTCTTACCTTACGGGCCAAGACAATATTGACTTGTCCGAACTTCTCGAGAAGTTTTACTCTAATTTTAAGTTTCATGAAAACCATCATTTTCTAAAGCATAACCTTAAACCTTTGGCACTTCACTCTATCTTAAATATTTATAATCAACAGGACTACCTGGCCAGTATTGCGGGGTGGCAAGAGTGTTTCTCCAAGTCATTGCGCCAAGTGGAGGCAGATTACCGCTTTTCCTTGGTATTGAAAAAAATTCAAAAAGTTCAAGTTCCAGAAAACAAGGAATTAATCCAAACCTATACTCTTATAAAAGCTATCTCCGAGATTTATAAGGATATCAAGCTTCCCTTTTGTAACGAGTTCGATATTAATCACATCAATAAGTGCTTTAAGAATTTTTTTAAAGATTCCGAACTTTTGTTTGATTTTAAGAGTCTAGACCTTGTTACCTATAAGCATCCTAAATTAAAAAGCATCGACAAGAAAATCACCGAAACTACAAAAGAGTTAAGGGTCAAACTTTCGAAAATTTCTAGTTCTTGGGCAAAAGAAGAGATACTGCAGCAGAATGAATATGATGTCTTTGACGATAAATACGTCTTGCCTGTGCGGTCAGATCGTTATCATGGACAACTTGGAAGAATTATTTACCGTTCAAATACGGGCAACACTCTATTTGTTGAACCTTTCTCTTTAAGGGAACTATCGAATCGCGCAGAGGAATATCGTGCGGAACTTGAGCGTGAAACTTATAAACTACTAAAGTTTTTAACTGAAGAGCTTTATCAAAATGAAAAACTCTTAAGTGAAATCTTCTCCTATATCCTAACTGTTGACCTTTGTGCAGGAAGATTGCGATGTGCCCAAAAGTACCATTTAAATAGACCAGTTCTTAATGAAGGCCGAGTTTTTAATATTGAAAATATTTTTCATCCTCTCATAAATGATCCTGTTAAAAATGATATTAAAATCGGTCCTAATCACAAGGGCCTACTTATTAGTGGCCCCAACACCGGAGGCAAGACAGTTCTTCTCAAGAGCCTCTGCCTTTGCCTAGTCCTCCCCCATCTTGGTTTCTTTGTACCAGCATCCTCAGCCGACATTAGTTATACCGATAAAATTTTCTTTATGAGTCATGACAATCAAAGCCTTATAGATGGGCTTAGTAGCTTTAGCTCAGAGGCCTTGAATTATATCGATATAATTAACAGACTCACCCCTAGAAGTGTTATTTTTATCGACGAAATATTCAATACGACATCCTCCCTAGAAGCTTCTGAACTTGCGACAGCCCTTATAAAAGAGGTCACACACATCAATGCCATACCCTTTATTTCTAGCCACCATGAAAATCTAAAGGAAATTGTTTTTGATGAAAATATCTTAGAAAGTGGTCACATGGGCTTCCTCAAGGGTTCAAGCTCACCAACATATGTTTTACATATGGGCTCTCCCGGCAAAAGTTTTGCTCGGGAAGTATTTTTACGTATCGAAAAAGACAAACTAGATCACCCAAGAATCTCTCGATGGCTTGGGCAAGTAAAAGTCTCTAAAGAAATCTTTGATCAAAAGATAGAGGACCTGGATAATATAAGAGACTCCTCAATGTCTCTCAAACTTCAATTTGAAAGTGACCTTAAAGAACTGTCGTTGGAAAAAGAGCGTATCGAAAACCTTTTAAAAATCGAAAGATCAAAACTAGAAAGTGAATTCGACAAGAAGTGGCAAAAATTAAAGAAAGAAACATATGACCTCGCTGAAAATATCAAAAAAGGGAAGGTGAGAAATATTGTTAAAATTAGTCAAACTCTTAATGATGCCAAAGAAGCTATTATAGAGCCAACAGAAGTCAAAATACTTAAGGGTGACGCCAAAAGTAGTTTTGTCGTTGGTGAGACTGTTATTCTCAAAACCTTTAACAAACAAGGTCGAATTCTAAAGATTAATAAAAATAAAGCACAGGTATCATACGGTAAGTTAAAGACATGGGTCAGCTTCAACGACCTACTGGGGTCTCAACAACCTCCAGTATCCTCAGGTAATACATCTCAGGTTCATGTTCATGTTAGTAAACGTAGAGAGGCGAGGGGTATGCTCTTTGATGCCAGAGGAATTAGACGCGACCCTTTTATCAATCAAGCAGAGAATTACATTCTAGATGTCATTAATGGCGACCTTCCCTTTGTAGACATTGTTCATGGGCATGGAGATGGAGTTTTAAAAAGTGCACTATTTGATATTCTTAATCAATTTAAGGATGAGGTTAAATACGGTCACATTGAAGGCAACATGGGTACCACAAGAGTTGAATTAGCGGATTAGCTCACCAATGCGTTCACTTCTAAAGCTAAAACTTTCTGCCGAATTATCTGGTGAATTTATTGAAAGCCACACAAGAAAAGCTTGGCCTTTTATGTTCTTATGAGGAACGACTCCCCAGTAACGGCTATCATAAGAAAAATCTCTATTGTCACCCATAACAAAATAGTGACCTTCAGGTATCTTTCTTTTCCCGTAATCAACCTTAAAGAAATTATCTTCATCTATCTGATAATCGAAATTCTTTCCCTTAAGATTCACCTGATAAAAGGCTAACTTATTGTCTCTATACTTTTCATCCATTGTTTTCATAAACAGCTCACCATCGAGCTTTGCTTCTTCTAGAGGGAAACCGTTTATAAATACCTTTTTATTCTTAATTTCTACCGTTTCACCAGGTAAGCCTATGACTCTTTTAATGTAATTAATCGAAGGGTCCTTGGGGTATTTAAAAACAATTACGTCTCCTCTTTTAACGTCCTTTTTACCAAAGAGGTAAATTGGATCAAGGTTTATAGAACCTATAGTTAAATCGGAAAAGGGGAGCTTAACCCCGTAGGCAAACTTATTTACTAAAATAAAATCACCGATTCTTAAAGACGGTATCATTGATCCCGTTGGTATCTTAAATGGTTCAAAGACTACTGATCTAAAAATAATGACAAGAAAGCCTATAAGAACAAGTGCGAGGGCCTCTTTTGCGAAGCGAACTCGTTTAGATGGAGAAGATGGTGTTAGCCCTTCGTCATTTTGAGGCTCACTCACATCTTCAGCAGGATCATGAAAATCGGAATCATTTGAATTTATATCTGAGCTCACTTAAATTTGATCCTTACTCGATATTTTCGAAGAGGTTTCAGCTGACTCTTCTCTTTTTAAATATAACTCGAGTAATTTTTTTGCCATAAACGTGGACTTATAATACCAACGCTTGCCATTTATATTCATAATAGCAACTGATATACCTTTGTCATTTTCATCTTCTTTTGGCTTTGCATAAAGAGTTAACCAATCTCTTTTACCAAATGGGACTCCGCCAGTAATACTTCCTGTTTTCGCCCCAAGGTTGTACTTACTAAGTAATTTTTTACCAAGCTTACCTTTTGAAATTCTTCTTGCAGTACCTTTTGCAACAGTTAGTGACATCATCTGCTCTAGATCCTTAACAGTTTGATCATCCAGTATTTTTTCATTAATTAAAGGATAGTCTAACTTATGATCCTCACTTTCTAGAGAGCTTATAATATAAGGAGATTTAAAGAAGCCACCTGATGCCACTATTGAACTTAATAGAGCAGCATGAACAGGAGATATTAATGTTTCTTTATTAAAGCCAGAGGCAAGTTCAGCCAGTTCATATTGTGATTCTGGCATAACAAACCTGGAAGGCCCAAGATTAAAGTCATACATGAGCTGCCTGTTAAAGCCGAAAGTGAAGGCCTTTTTAAAAATTGAATGACCTGATGTTCTCTGAATTGCTGCTTTTCCGAAAATAACATTGTTTGAAAAAGCAAAAGCCTTTTTAAATGAAATCCAGCGTGTCCAACGACTTATCTTATTTTTTAATTGATACTTATAAAGAGTGGTACCACGACCTCTATAGTTCATTTGTGTGTGCGGCTCTAATTTGTCCCCACTTAACAAATCAGCCGTTGTTATTATTTTGAAAAGTGAAGCTGATGGGTGAGTACTCGTAAAGGGAAGAGAGTAGTTTATTTTCTTACTGACTTTGTCTATTCCGGCAATCGCTAAAAGTTGGCCGGTATTATTATCTAAGATTACTGCTGCTGAATAATCATTGGTATATCTTTTCAATATAGTCTCGACACCTTTTTGCAGCTCCCAATCTATTGAATAAGTAACGTTAAAGTCCTTATCTTCAAATTTTATTTGCGACGGAAATGAGTTTTCGGTTATCACTCGGTGACTTACGGACTCTTTTACAAAGCTCAAGGCTTCTTTTTGAAACTTTTGGTCTTCATTTTCTATACGGTTATTTAAGGCATAACCTAGTCCTAAAATGGGGACGAGGGCCAGTAGTACGGTTTTTTTATTCAATAAAGTCATAGCCCTCATTATGCCTTATATCTTTTACCGATAGCAAAAAATTCTTTAGAGATAGAACGAGTAGATTTTGGCTTAAGTAAGTGAAACTCCTCAAATATATTTTTATTTTCTTTTAAAAATACTTGAGCCTGATTCGAATCAAATACCTTTATGGCAAAGTTCCCGCCTGGCCTTAGAAACTTTGGAAGTATATGAAAAACCTCTTCTATAAGGTTTAGGCTTCTATCTTGATCCACGGACTTGATACCGGTCGTATTAGGCGCCATATCTGAAAGGACGACATCAAATAAAGATTCCATTTCAAGGTCTTCTAGGACGCTCACATCAAATATCGACTTTTCATAGAGTCGGACATTCTTTAGGGGAGATAGCTTATTGCTCACAGGTTTTATATCTATGCCTACAACTAAACCCTCTGGTCCTACCTTCTCAGCAGTATATTGGACCCAAGATCCAGGATGGTAACCGAAGTCCACTACGTTGTTTTTCTTATTTAAGATTTTATATTTTTGATCAATTTCTTCTAATTTATAGACGCTTCGGGCCAAGAAGTTTTCTTTCTTTGCTTTCTTAAAATAGTGATCTTTTACTTTGAAGCTCATATTCCTATCCCAAACACCGATTTCGTCAGCTTTTTAATAAAACCCTTGAAAGGGTTTCTTACATTAAGAACTATCAAAATGACAGGGAGACGCAGCTGGGAGGCTAAAATTTACCAAATAATTGGTAATATCTTCTTGACACGGATTAATTATCCACAGAATCCTTATAGTTATCCACATTGAAGCAGATGTACTAGTTTTCTTAATTAAACAAATGAGTTCTTTAAATACAGGTGATAACGACAAGTTAGCTGAGAAAGTAAAAGGGATTAATACTTGCCCATTTTGCACTTAGCCAAGAGCCTCATTTTTTCTGCAAGTTATTCACAATTTTCGGTTTTATTAAGGATAGTGATTTTTTAAAGGGGCCATAAAGCCACCAGAATTGGTTTTTCTTACAAATCAAAGGTTCTTAAGAATATTTTTACTCGGCCTTCAAAGTGACTGTCCAACAAACAAATAAGAATATAAACCAGATAAATCATATTTCGGCTGGATCTTAGTCTACTCATTGTTTGGAATATCAACTCCAAGGGGAATAGTGAAAATAATGCAAAAAGCCACATTAGAGATAGAGAACCAAAAATACCCGACCCCCCTACTAGGTCAAATAAAACCAGAACCAAAACAGAGAGAAGGAGATGCTTTAAATAGACCGGGTCTAGTTTCAAGTCTCTTAAGAAGCTATTTTTTGATTTGAAGCAAATCGCTAGGGCCAAAAGAAATCCGATTGGAGCCAGTGAATAAAACGCTTTCCTTGTGAAAATCGTATAGGCTTTTCCTAAGTACGAGCTGTTAAGGTTTATATAGCCATCTGAGAAGCCAGAGTTCGCGAGTAGGGCCAACACAGTAAGACCTAGGCCGAATAAAGCATACCGGAAAGCCTGCCTTTTAAACCACAGAGTTTTGGTATCCAAAAAGAAGTAAATTAATACCAATTGAGGCACCCATAATAACCACCATTGGTGAAATATTAAGGCACCATAAAAACTAACCAATCCTAAAAATAGACCCGTTCGATATGTTGAGCTTCTTGTTACCCAAAGCAAGGTCCATATCCATAGGAGAGAATAAGTTTCAAATAAGGCTGACCCAAAGTCCGCGACAAGAACCTTTGTCCACGACCAAGAAGAGAGCAAAGCGAATACACCTAATAATGAAAGCCTTCTAGATACGTAGAACCTTAGTAGAGCGTAATAACAGAATAAAAACATTCCTAGATTTACAAAGTAAAAATGAAAGCTCCAAGCTAACTTTAAAAGGTCTGGATATTTATAAAAAGGGTAGTAGTTAACCTTTATAAAACTCCAAAGAAACCCGCTTATTTTTTCATTTGGATCGAAAAATAGTTTTAAGGCCTCTGCTTCCTTTAGGTTAGGGAGGTCTGGTATGGAAAAGGCAAATAACAATAGAATCAAAATAACGAGGGTTTTTTCAAATGAATCTAAATAGCGAAACTCAGTGAAGTTCGAAGTCACAGATTCACGAATGATTTTGCCCCTCGTAGGCCAACTGTAGAATAGGCCTAAAATAACCCAGGTAATCCAGAACGAGTTATAAATCCATTTTCCAGGCAGAAAGCTTAAAACGTTAAAATAAAGGATGAAAAAAAACATTCCCAAGAACAGACGGTAGACCAACCTATCCATGGAGCTATTCACTCTGAAATAGATTTTAAGGCGATGGTCAATCTCTTTACCTAGAAAGAACCATTGGCTGCATATAAAGAGGATATAGAGGGCCACAGCAAATGCCTGCACGCCAGAGGGTACCCCACTTGATTTAGGAACCCATATTGGTATTAAAAGGAAGGAAAAATACGTAAGTACTCGGATTAAGAAGAATTTAGATTTTAAATATAATATTCCCGAGTCAGGGACTAAAGTATTCTGCATATTACCCGATAGTTTTAATATAGAAAATAACCAACTAGTTTTCTCGAACTTTACTTCGGCCGGTCCCCAACCGGCCTTTTTTTTTATTCTAAGCCCTTTTGAATAACTTGCAACGAATTCCATGAATACTTATCAAAAATGGCATTATTTGCGCCCTGCTCCTAAGCAAGATGATTTTTTGCTATGATAAGAGCTGGTGGGCTTCAGTTGGTCCACTCGCTTAAGAGACGCCAGGAGGGCACTCAGTTGGGTATTTCATTTGGATCCATTAATACAGGTCTGCCAAAAGACATTGTTAAGCAGATCATGGAAGCCGAAAAAATTCCTCTCAAGAAGATGGAGGGAAGAAAAGGCAAGATCGAAGACAAGAAGAAACTTGTCGGTGAACTCAATACGTTAATGGGCAACCTAAAGGGAAAGATCCTTGAAAATGGTAATGCCCGCTCCCTAAAAGAACTTAAGGTTGATACTAATAATGACCTTGTCGGCGTTACTATTGATAAAAACATAGCCCACCCTGCTAACTACCAATTTGAAGTCATAAGCATTGCCCAAAAAACAAGTACTATGTCAGTTGGTGTTCCAGACAAAGATGAAACCTATACCGGCGTAGGCTATGTTGAATATATTAAGGCAGATGGAGAAGAGCAAAAGATTTACGTTGGCCCTGAAGATGCCAGCCTTAATGGTATTGCTAAGCTCATAAATCAAGATTCTAAAAATGGTATGCACGCAACTGTCGTAAATGATGGTTCTGACTCAGACACACCATGGCGTCTCCTTATCAGTCTTGAAAGTACAGGCGATAGTAATAAGGCGGAGTTTCCCTACTTTTACTTTGTCGATGGTGAATATGACCTTTACCTAGATAAAGAAAGACCTGCTCAAGATGCAAAGATCAAATTAGATGGATTCGAGATAGAGGTTCCAGAAAACAAGGTTAAAGATATTATTCCTGGAGTCACCATTGATCTTAAAAAAGCTCGTCCAGGCGAAGAGTTTGGTCTGAATATCGGTGATGATAAAGAAGCCGTGACAGGAAAGATTGGTGATTTTGTTGATTCTATTAATAGTGTTCTAGGATTTATAAAGAATCAAAATAATCTAGATAAGAATACTGACACCTCGAGAACTCTTGGTGGTGACATTTTACTTCAGACAATTGAAGGTAGAATCAGGGGTATTGTTTTTAACGATGTCGAAACAAGCTCTGGCTACAAAAGAGTTGGTGACATTGGTCTTGCCTTTCAAAGAGACGGTACACTTAAGCTTGATCAAGATCGTTTCGATAAAGTACTAGCTGAAGATTATAATGTCGTTTCGGAAGTCCTGACCGGCTTTTTTAAGCCTGATGGAACTAAGAGTAAGGGGTTCATTGATAATTTAAGCGAATTTGTTAATTCCACAATACGATTTCCCAATGGAATGCTGGTCAACCGCTCAAAAGGCCTTGATAACAAAATCGAACAGATTGATCGCAGAATTGAGCAAAGACAAAGAAACCTCAATGAAAAAGAAAAAAACCTAAAAAATAAATTTGCCCGCTTAGAGGGCACAATATCTAAAATTCAATCACAGGGTGCCGGTATATCGGCACTTGGTGCCGCCCCTGTTAATGCAGTAACTCAACTGGGATAATGGGGAGTAATTAGGAGGATGCCATGAGCTATGGATTAGGTGCATACAAGAAAACCTCAATTCACACTGCAAGCAAAGAACAAATACTTCTTATGCTTTACCAGGCTGCTATAAAAAACTGTAAAAAGGCAATGGAGTCTATCGAAAGAAACGATATTGCTAAAAAAGGTGAACATATCGGCAAGCTTCAGGACATTATTATTGAACTCAATAATAGTCTTGATTTTGAAATTGGTGGGACAGTCGCAGAGGAGCTCTCTTCTCTTTATGACTACATGCTTTTTTCTTCAACTCAGGCGAATATTAAAATCGACAAGGAACCCCTAGAAGGCTGCCTAAAAGTCCTCAACATCCTTTATGAAGGCTGGACCGAAGCTGTAAAGCAGCTACGTAGAGAGAAGACTGACCTCAAAGAACCTGAACTTTAGTAGGAGTAACAAATGATAGAGCGACTGATTGAAAAGTTACAAATGTTTACCGATAGACTTGATCAAGGTAGGAAGTGTACGGAAGATATTTTTAAAGCTGTCGCTGATGAGCAATGGGAGCGTGTTGAGTTCTCAACAAGCAATCGGGAGAGGATTCTTGGAATTATTGCCATGGAACAAGAAAAAATTGAAGGTATTATTAATAATATTTTCAGTGAAGAACTTACCCCGGAAAATATCAACATAATTAAGAGCTGGGCCTTTGATACTCAAAATTGGATAAATCATACGGCGTCTCGTGATGAAGATATTTTAGAAGCTTTAAATGAATCAAAAGACGGAATTACTCAAGAAATAGCGACTGTTTTTAAATCAAAAGCAGCTTTCAGGGGCTACAACCTCAATGATGTCCGTAAATAAATCAAACATTTAACCTACTGATCATGTAGGTCTTTCTTGGTGCCAAAAAGGGACTAAACCAGTTTATTGACACGCTTCTGGAACTATGAGGAAATAGTAGTAGCAGCTTATCCAACCAATGAATGGTTTGGTCCTGCAACTATGGTGACTTCAAGGAAGAGGCAGCACATGGTTACCTACGAGTTTCATTAATTAAAGTTTTTATATGTACCAAGGATCGGTCATGGATAATTCCCATTTTACAAACAGCACTATTGTTGAAGTCAAAAGTTCGAAAACAGACTTACCTGTACCAGTTGTTAACAACGTCCACCTTCACTCTATTTACAACCCTGAGAGAGAAGCGGAAGGCTTTGTTGGTGCCAGCGAAAAAACACTGAGTAAGAGTTCTAAGATTTTAGTTTTTGGACTTGGTTTTGGTTATCACATCGCGAAGATGGAACAAAGACTTAAAGCCCTTTACCCAAATGGGTATCAAGTTTTTGTCATCGAACCAAATCAAGAACTCTATCGTAAATGGAAAGATCTTCGTCCCAATATATTTAGCCCTAACATTAAAGTTATTTCTTACTCAGAGGTAAAGGATTTCTACAAAGATAAAGAACTCGTTGAGTTTTTAAGTGAGAAACCGGGAATACTTCCTCACCCAGCCTCTTTCCAGCTAAATGATAAATTTTTTAAAACCTTTATGAGTTTCCACTATCCAACATCAATCATGGAATCGCTTTATTTTATAGAAGACGAAAAGCTTATAAGTTATCTACAAAATGAAGATACGAGCCAAAGCACAAGCGAATTGATTGAGCGGGTTAAGAACAAAGGGTTTTTACAAGGCTATGACTTTTTAACACTTGCTTTAGATGAAATGGTCGAAGGAAGATAGGGAATTACATGAAAAAAACACTAATAATTAACTTAAAACGTTTTGGCGACATCTTTCAAACGGGTCATCTTGTAAGCACATTAAGGAAAAATCAACCCAACCACGAGATTCATCTCCTTTGCTATGAAGAGTGTGCTACCTCAACAAAAATCCTAAAAGGAATTACAAAGGTCCATACTTTAGATCGTAAGAAAATCACCTCATACTATAAGAACAATATTTATAGTGATGGATTGGCCATTAACGATCTTCAACAAAAGATGGAAGAAGTTAACCGTGAAAGTTTTGATAGAGTCATTAATTATTCAAATGATAAAACGAGCACTTACCTAAGCTCTTTTCTCGCAAACTCTACAACAGAAATAGCAGGTATCTCTTTCACACCGAAACAAACTATTAATTATTCAAACAATAGCGCCATTATATTAAACGACATCGTTACTCAAACAGACTTTACACCATTTAACTTTAACGACCTATATCACCAGCTTGTTGAAGAAACTTATACAGAGTTAAGTGTAGAAAAAGTAAAAAGTAACAAAATGCACGACAAGACAGCACTTAACAATCTAGATCGCTTAAGGGCGATTAAAAATGATGACTCGAGTAGTGTCTCAATTGTTGGTTTTCAGATCTGCAGTTCCTCAGTCTTAAAGGATATTCCCTTTGACACACTTACTAAAGTTATCAAGTCCGTATTTGATCATCCCAATATGGTTCCAATCATTATCATTGCACCCACTGCTAAAGAGCGCGCCTTCTCAAACAAAGTTAATGATGTTTTTGATAATAAGCTTGTCTCGGTTGAATCTGACTTTATTGCTCTTCCCAGCGTTTTGAAAAACATTGACCTACTTGTGACTCCCGATACTTCCGTTAAACATCTTGCAGACCTTGTGGATACACCAGTTCTAGAGGTATCACTCGGTCATGCACCTTTCATGAAGCAGGGAACTATTAATACACGAAGTGCAATTATTACAGCGCCCCCTCACCTTAGAATATTCAAAGAAGGTGGAGAGCCGGAAGAGAAGATTAGGGAAACCAATTCTCGCTTAAGCGAAACTCTTATTTTTCATACAATACTTTCTTTACTCGGTACTGAAGGTGGAAGTGTTGAAAACGAAATCTCTGATTTTTGTGTTTACCGGCCGGTTAAAGTTGTGGATGGAATATATCACATGCCAGTCTCCGGTCCCATTAGTGGATTATTTGAGGCGAAACGTGTTCTAGGTCGGGCCATAATACAAAAAATCTTTAAGGGTGTTGTCGACGAAAACTTAATAGAGTCTTCTTATACTAAAATCGACCGTAGAGACTTTCAAAAAGCAATCGAAGAAGAGAAAGAAGCCTTATCTATGCTCACAAAAGAGTTATTAAGTACCTTAAGAGGACTTATTCAAACTCAAGAAAGTAAAACCAAGGCCCCTGCATTTATTGAAGCTCTGGAAAAATTATTATCTAGATGTTTTGACAGGAATCTCGCAGCTCTTCCAGCTCTCGTCTTTAGGGCCCAAATTGAATCACTCAACTCGGACTCACTAGAGTCGAACTTTAAAGAAGTTGAAGCTCTACTCTATACACTAAAAGATAATCTTCAAAAATCATTATCCGTATACAAAACTTGCGAAGAGATCGGCTATGGTGTCAAAAGCATCCAAAGAAGATCAGAAATCAGAAATCAGAAATGAAGGTCAACTATGAAAGACGATGTAGTTAAAAGACTAAAAGAAGTTGAAGAGAAGCTTCAAAATCAGGTTCAAATTCCTCCAGAGGATCTTGTTTTTTTATTTGGACTAAGTTTAATAAAGGATAAGTCTGGTGAAAACTGAGGGAACATTTGGAGTAGTACAACTAACAAGGCTAGGTGACTTAATACAAACTCATCAAGCCGTAACCGATCTAAAACTACAGCACCCTGACGTTAAGGTTAAGTTAATAGCTAGATCAGACTTTGCCACACCGCTATTGTTTTTATTAGAGAAATCATTTGATGAGATCATTCTAATTAATCGTGATGAGTTACTACAGGCCAGTGACGACAATTTGGGGAAGTATTTAGAGGGACTTAACGACTGGCTTAATCAGCCTCAACTGCAGGGGATAGATGTACTTATAAATTTATCATTCTGTGAGACTTCCAATTATTTAATGAGTCTAATTAAAGCAAAAAATATTCTTGGCACACATATCGATGAGCACAATCAAACGCGAGTAAATGATCAATGGAGCCAGTTAGTCTACTCTATGGTGATGGGAGGACCGAATTGTCCATTCCATCTAGTAGATATTTCTAAGAACATCTTAGGGCTTAAGCATCGCCAAAACTGGGAACATGCAGAGAGAGTTGTTGGGTCACCAGAGACCATAGCTCTCCATCCCTTTGCTAGCCAAGAAAAGAAATACTGGAAGCCACAAAAATGGAGCGAGGTTCTTTATAAACTTTTGAAAGAATCAGAAGGTGTTTCCATAAAGATTTTTGGAAGCCAAAAAGAAGCTGAAATGGCCGCTGAAATTCTCAAAAATCCTTCCATGAAAAGATACCAAGACAGAATTCAAAACTTAGTAGGTAAGCTATCTATTGAGGAGGTTTTTCATGAGTTTAAGAGTTGTTCTCACTTTGTTGGTCATGACTCAGCGTTAGGCCATCTTGCAAAAGAAGCTGGCCTCGCAACACTAACAATTTCTATGGGGACTGTTAGACCAATTGAAACAACTCCATATGGGCCCAACTCTTTTGTCTTAAGCCCAAAGACGAAGTGTTTTCCATGCTTTCCAAAGACTGAATGTAGTTTTTTCCAATGCCACGCAGACCTATCATACCAAGCAGTAACGGAGGTTATTCGCGGCTTCGTTACTGAGGATGATATCAATTATGAAAATTTAAAAAGTAAGGTGAGCCCCTTTCACTTGGACTCACTATCTATCCATAGATTTGGTCCATCTAATACTGGGTGGTATGCAGCACAAAACATCGGTGACCAAACAGCGACATTTAAAGAAATTATTAGAGATATTTACAAGGTCGCCCTTACTTACAAGATGGAAGAAGTGGAAGAAGTTCTCTCATTTCCCAAAATAGATCAAAAAGTATTCGATAAACTAAATCATATCAATAGTGGTATCGAGCAACTTTTTCAACTTTGTGAATTCGGTAAAAAGTATTCTAAAGATGTCATTGTCGAAATTTCAGGCAACAACCCATCTGTCGAAAAAATCAAAGAACTTGGCAACAAGGTTCAAGAAATTGACCAGTTGATGGACCTACTAAACAATGCCTACCCTGAACTTCGGCCTATCACCGACTTCTATAAAGTTATTAAATCCAATTTATATGGAGAAAATGTCGTCGAAATAAGTGAATCTAATTACCTTGTTCACAACGATAACTCTGTGCTTTGTTCACTCTTATATGAACTCATTAATAATACTGTTGGTTCTACAGAAGGTAGAAAAAACAAACAAGAATTTACCAAGGAAGGTAACGCATGACAGACCTAACTCTTAATAACTGCCCAATCAAAAGAAAGTTTGATAACAACGAAAGTCTTGGTGAAGTTATTGACCATTTATTTGATCAAGAAATGGAAAGAGAAACTGTTCTCATTAATTTGGAAGTCGACAATCAAACAATTCCCTTCGAAGATGGCCTAGATATCTCAAAAGAGAACGTTAACAAATTTGATAAAATTAACTTTCAAACGCAAACTTCAGTTGAGCTTGCCTTTGACGCTGTTGACTCATGTAATGATTACATAGACATTCTTACTGATAAAGTTAAAGAAATGGTTACGTTTTACCAAGGCAATGAGACCGAAAAGGCCAATTTCGAATTTGGTGAGATGATTGATATATTAGATCTTTACGTGCAACTCTTTTCTAAAATTCACTCTACTCTTAAAAGAAAATACGGTGGTAAATTAGATGTCTCCGAGGATATTCAAAAACTAGATATTCACCTCTTATCAGTCCTTAAGGCTCTTATACCGGCAAGAGAGAAAAATGATATCATCATGCTTTGTGACTTGCTCGAGTATGAATTAATAGATAATCTCACTCAGTGGAAGATCAAGATTATCCCAAGCATAAAGAAGTTAAAAGTTTAGCTTCTAGACGCTTTGAAAAGTTCTCCAAGGAATTATCTAGTCTTAACAATAGACTTGGTAAGATCATTGATCTTGAACTAGACCTTACCAAATCCGAAAAAATCAAACTTACTTCAAAAAACCAGGCTATCGAAATAGCCCCAGAACAACTGGCCTGTTTCGCATCCTGGTCCAGCCCAATACTGGATCGCTATCAGACCATATTAGATAAGAACCTGGATCACCTAGATAAGAGTCGAAAAAGCTATTCTCAATTTAGAAAGAAGTTTTTAGGCCATCTAAAAGGTATTGATCGACTCGAAAAAAAGAACAGTCTCCTTAGAAGGTATTTTGAAGAAGACCAGGTCAGAGAACTTTATAACGTTATTCACAATCTCCAAAGTCTTCCTAGCTTTTTACTGACCCTCCAAGTTTTTAAAAGCTATACAGTCTGCCAGATTCTAGCTCATGAGAAAGGGCAGGCTTTTGCAAATAGTAATTTTTCTTCCGCTGGAAACAAGTCGACAAGCAAGCGCTTCAATGTTGAAGAGTTCAATAAAGCATTTCAAAGTATTAAAAAATCCAAAAGCAAGGTCTTCACAAATCAAAGTTTAAACAACCCACAGGTCGAAGCAATTGGTAGCTTTCTCGCAAAATCTTTTAGTGGTAGTCGCTATAACATTATCTTAATTCTCGGTCGGAATGACTTTCTCCCCCCTTCTGTTGAAGAGCTAAAGGTTTTCAATGAAGTCACCTTACATCTTGATCCTGTATTAAATGCTATTTTAAGACGATCTTCACAAGATGATAAAATCTCCAATCTTATCGATGTCTTAGAAAATATTAATTTCCCAATAAGTATTAAAAACAGAAGTGATAGCTTCCTCTTTAAAAATGAGACCTTCGAAACATTTAAAGAAAGTGGTTTAAAGGACTTTCAATATTTAGAACGAGAGCTTTTTGGTAAAAACATCCTCCGCTTCTATTTTAACAGAGAGGCTCGCGAGGACACTGACTTATACCACTTCTATAGAGTTTCTCTTCTTGGAGAACTTCTAAATACTCTTAGGCATGAACTAAGTAATCCTTTATTTGGACTCTCTCTTGCCGCCGATATTTTTAACAATGAAAGTTTAGATTTAGAAATTCAAGAAACAATACAGGATATTAAAACCAATAGTGATCGCTGCCAAACAATCATTAAAAACTTCAGTAACTTATATCAAGAAGAAGATAATTTTAAAGAGTTTGACCTAATTAACCTGCTTAAAGAAACAATCATTCTCACCAAGTCGGAGACCAAAGGTATCAGGAAATTGATTGAGTCTGAGGAGGACCCACTCATTCTTTATTCAAATCCAACCTGGATATCTCAAGTTTTCTTTAACCTTATAATAAATGCAGCACAGGCACTCACTGATCATTTCACTCCTGAGAAAATGCGTAACGGACTAATTTCAATATTGGTCAAAAAAGAAAATGGAGCTATTAAAATAAGTGTTTCTGACAATGGTGCCGGAATACCCGATCAGCTCAAAGATCGTCTATTTGAAGCCTTCATTACAACCAAGGATGCTGGTACAGGCCTAGGCCTTGCTATCTGCAAAAGCTTATTAAAGAAGCTAGATGGTGAAATTTATTTCAAAGACAATATTGATGCTGGAACAACCTTTACAATAAGCTTACCCTTAGAATAGTTATGAAAATTTTAATTGTGGAAGACGAGCCCTTAATTGCAAGATCACTTAAAAAGCTTTTGGAAAAAAAAGGCTGTCTTGTAGTTTGGGAACCAACGGGCAACAAAGCTGTTGAAATTATTAAGAAAGAGTCATTCGATAGAATTATTTGCGACCTCATGCTGCAAGACGTTAGTGGGTTTGACGTTATTGAAGACAGCAAAGAGCGCTATAGCATTAGCGAAATCGGTCAAAAGTTTATTATAATAACAGCCTACAGCTCTCCTCAGGTACTTCAGCGCGCAGCCAAGTATGGTTGCACTGTTTTAAGCAAACCGTTTGAAGATTTGAATGAGGCCATAGAAGTTTTTATTAGAGGAAAGGATCTTGGCACAAAAAAAGAAACAGACGAAAGTTAATATCTCTAAAGCCGGTATTATCCTTAAGCCCCAAATTATTACAGAGTACACTAGTGTGCTTCCTAATCTATGTAGTTGGCTTAAAAGAAGAAAAATCTCCATTTACTTTTCTGAACTTGAAGAGGAAAGGATTAAGAAGATTTTCAAAAGCCCCCTTAAGGGTATTCAATTTCTTCCCTTAAATAAACTTCACAAGGAAATGGATATAAATATTACCCTCGGCGGGGATGGAACTCTATTGGGCTTTGGTCGACTATCTGAGAAAAATTCCGCGCCTATTTTCGGCGTTAACATGGGTAACCTAGGTTTTATTACAGAGTTTTCTAAATCAGAGTTCTTTGAAGGTCTTTCTTCAATTATAAATGGAAATTGTGTCATTAACAAAGTACCGCTTTTCAAAGTTCAGATTCATAAGGGAAAGAAGAAGGTTTTTGAGACCCACTTTTTAAATGACTTAGTTATTAGTAAAAATGATATCAGTAGAATGTTTTCTTTTGCTGTAGAAAATACTCAGGAACATATTTATAACTTAAGTGGTGATGGGCTTATTGTTTCTAGCCCCACAGGAAGTACGGCCTATTCGCTTGCGGCAGGTGGCCCAATTATTAATCCAGAAGTAAGTGCACTTGTGTTAACGCCTATATGCCCACACAGTCTGACTCATAGACCAATCGTTGTTAATGACAAAGAAACCTTACTGATAAGAATCCCCTCTAAAACAGATGCAGTAACTGTTACGCTTGATGGACAGGAATTGAAAGAGGCCGAACAGAGAAGCGTTATTACGATATCCAAAAGTACGACTCGATATGTAAAAATTATTGCAAATCCACAAAGAACATATTTTCAAACATTAAAAGAAAAATTCACCTATGGTGGAAGGTCATTATGATGGATTCAGGACTTTTTCTAAAAACAATTACCCTTAGAAACTTTGCTACCTTTGAAAATCAAAACATAGATTTCCATCCCCAATTTAATGGAATTGTCGGAGAAACTGGTAGTGGAAAAAGCTTAATCCTTGATGCCTTTCAACTTCTACTAGGAGCTCGTTCTGATAAGAAACTTATTCGAAAAGATACTGAATGTGCCGTTATTGAAGGTGTCTTTAAGGTAAGCAACCAAAGTATTCGAAAATATTTTGATCAGCAGGGTTTTCCGATAGATGAAAATAATGAAGTTGTTATCAAGAGAGTTCTTTATCAAAATGGTAAATCAAAAGCATTTTTGAATCACATGAGTTGTCCAGTCAGTGTACTCACCACCTTTTCTAAGACCTTTGTGGACCTTGTTGGGCAATTTGAAAATCAAAAGCTGGGAAACCCTGACTATCAACTATATTTAGTAGATCAATTCGCAAATAATCGAGAGAAGCTAGAAGAATACGATAAACAATTTAATTACTATCAAAAATTAATCCAAGATACTCAGCTTCTAGAACTTAAAATTAAAGAAAAACAACAACGTGAAGATTATCTGAATTTTCAATTAAAAGAGCTTCAGGATCTTTCCCCATCTATGGAAAGAGAAAAGGAGCTTATTACGCTCAAGGTCCAACTATTAAATAAAGAAGAGCATTCAAAAACTCTTTCTAATATACAGCAAGCCCTTTCAAATGGAGATAACAACGCACTTGACTGCTTGAAGAGTGTAGAAAAATCTTTAAATTCTGGTAATGGACTTTTTGAAGATAAGCTTATTGAAGAATTTTCTAATTTACTTTCTGCTGTTGAAGATTTTGCTTATGAGATTTCTCGAAAAGAAGTGTCATCTGAAGATGAACTTGTATTAGACACGATACTCGAAGAACTAGACTCTTATCAAAAACTAAAGAGAAAATTTAATGTTGGAACCGCAGAGTTAGCCATTCTTAAAGGCGAATTTGAAGAAGAGTTAGATGGGTTGGAAAAGCTAGAGCTAAAACTAGCTCAATTGAGAGATGAAGTATCACACCTTGAAGGGGAACTTTATAAAATCGCCAACAAGCTTCATAAGAAAAGAGTGGTTGAATCTACCAAACTTTCAAAGTTAATCACGGAAGGACTTGACCACCTCAATATGGCAGGGGCTTCATTTAAGATTAATATCGATAAGTCTCAATCATTTAATAAAAATGGCCTTACAACCCTTACCTTTACTGCCGAAACTAATCCAGGAGAAGGTTTTTATAAGATAAAGGACATTGCAAGTGGTGGGGAGTTATCAAGAATTCTACTATGCCTTAGACAAATAGTGGCCGCAGAAGATTCTATAAGCATCTTCTTTTTTGACGAAATAGACACTGGAATTGGTGGTGAGACTGCCGTTATGATCGCCAAAGCCCTTAAAAAAGTTAGTCAAAAAAGCCAGGTATTGGCGATTACTCACCTTGCTCAGATTGCAAAATCTGTTGATGAAATCATCTTTGTCGATAAGAAGAGTTTCGAGTCTGACAATAGTGTTCGTACTATAAGCTTTGTGGAAAACAAAAGTGGCGCAGACAGAGAAAAAGTGCTTAATCAATTGGCTGGTCTATAACGACCTGGTGATAGTTATTCCCATCATAATAAGTAAAGGTTCTAGTAGCTGGAAAAAATCCATTATTTAAATATAATCCATCTTCTCTATAGTTATCTAGGCAATGGCTATGGCCACAAATAACATCTTTTACACCATATTTCTTTTGGGCGGTTTTAAATGATCGTCTAAATTTATCTCTCACGTACTCATTGGTTTCACTTGAATAACTCTTAACATTTCTTTCTCGAGAATTTTTTGAGGCATTTTGGCCAATACTATCAACAATTCGAAAAGGAACCACATAGTTCGCCAAAATTTTAATTATAGAGCTTCTAATAAAGGACTTATAGATTTTATAATTTAAATTCTCAATTTCTATTTCGTCACCGTGAGCAAATAATGTCGCTGTTCCACCCACATCAAGCACCAGAGGTTTTTTCAAATACACCCATTTTTCTCTTGGTAAATCATTTCTTTTTAACAAGGCCGAAATTAGCTTCTCAAAATGAAAATCATGATTCCCCTCAAAGTGGTAGAACCTTTTTCCTTCACTTATTAAGCGAATTATTTCATCGAATATTTCCTGATGTTTCTCTATATACTCTTCGTGACCACCAACTAAAAGATCAAAGATATCACCTAACAAAAAAACAGTGTCTGATTCTTTTGTCTGAGAACTTTTTAAATATTTGAGGAAGAGGTTTGCCGGTAAATCACCCGACAGTTTAATATGGACATCTGAGATACAAACAAACTTCATAATCTATATTGTATCAGATAAAAAGCCCCAAGGAACCTCCCCAGCAAAGGGCCTTGCTAGGGAGGATGGGCTTAATGGGATCAGATAGTCATTGCTCAAAACTAAAAGGTCCCAAAATATATATGTAAAACTTATTTATTTTTTATTTTAGTATTTGTTTTAAAAAAAAGGGGGGAGGTGATTCCACCTTCCCCCAGTTCTCTCATTACCCAATTAATCTAAGGGCGCTATTTGGAAGTGCATTCGCTTGACTTAAAGTTGCAATACCTGCCTGCTTAACCACTGTGTTCGAAGCTAGTTTTGCAGATTCTTCAGCTACATCCACATCTTGGATAACTGATCTGGCACTATCTTGATTTATTGTTTGTACTTCTAGGTTAGATACCGTTGAACTAAGTCTCGATTGAATTGAACCAAGGTTTGCTCTTTGGCCTGATACCGTATTGATGGCTTCATCTAACACTGAAATTGAATCAAGTGCATCACTCTTATCGGCAACCCCTGAGCCAGAAACCCCAATGGAACTTGTCGATGCATTTGTCTCTGCAGAATCAAATGTAATTCTGTTTTGCTCGCCTGCAAAAGCGCCTACTTGGAAGTCCATTTGTCCTGAACCTTCACCATTTAAAAGCTGTGAGCCGTTAAATGTGGTTGAGTTACTTATTCTATCTATTTCAGTCGATAACTGTTGGTATTCTTTGTCGAGGAAGCCTCGCTCATTTTCACCAACCGTGTCTGATGAAGATTGAATCGTAAGCTCTCTCATCCTCACTAGGATGTTTGAAACCTCGTTTAAGCCACCTTCAGCAGTTTGAATCAGTGAAATACCGTCGTTAGCGTTTCTTGTCGCCTGACGTAGACCCTTTGTTTGTGCTTCTAAGTTAGTGGCAATCGCAAGCCCAGCAGCATCGTCTGACGCCTTGGTGATTCTTTTTCCACTAGAGAGTTTTTCTAGTGATGCGTTTGCTTTGTTAGAAACTTCTTTCAGGTTTTTCTGAACGCTCTGTGAAGCTACGTTCGTTGAAATTCTTAAGCCCATTTTTTACTCCTTAATATGCCCCAAGTACCCTAGAGGCTGTTTTTATAAATGCCTGAGCAGTTGTGTCAGACAAATAACCTATCGACGCAGTCGGTTATTTCTTTAGTTTCCGAGTCAAGTAATTGATGAAAAAAATCAACTATTGAAATAATTTCAATAGGTTAAGGGCTATAAAAAGTTGGCTTCATTTTTGATTCTGGAGCTTAATTTAGAAATAGGGGCTAGTTTTCGGAGCTTTTGTATGAAAAATGTCTATAAGGATATGCTTAAAAATAAAAAAGGCCCCTAATTCTAGGGGCCTTCTGTGTGTTTTAGTATTTTTGAATTTTAAACGTATTAGCCAATTAGCTGCAATGCTCCAGCGTTTGAGTTGTTTGCCTGAGCGAGAACAGAAGTACTTGAAGCTGCCAAGATGTTCGCCTTTGCCAGATTCGCTGACTCTTCTGCAATATCAGTATCTCTAATTCTAGAATTCGCTCCAGATAGATTCTCAGACTTTACTTCTAAGTTTCTAACTGTCGACTGAAGTCTATTTTGTAGAGCACCTAATGTTGCTCGGCTTGTATTCACTTTGGTAATTGCTCCATCTAACACTTCAAGGTTTTCTTGAGATGATACTTTTGATGAAACACTCAAACTATCAATTCCTAAATCACCTGCTTTTACCGAAGTATCACCAGGTTGATATTTAATTCGATCATTTGCTTCAACATTGTGAATCCCAATTTGAAACTCCATAGAGTCGCCCTCACCTGAAAGCAACTGCTTTTCGTTAAAAGTCGTAGATGTCGCAATTCTTTCTACTTCTGTAACGAGTTGTTGAAATTCCATATCAGAGTAAACCCTCTCCTTATCAGTAATAGTATCTGACGCAGATTGTACTGAAAGCTCTCTTAGACGAATAAGGATATTGTTAACCTCATTCATTCCACCTTCAGCTGTCTGAATCAAAGAGATACCATCTCCTGCATTTCTTGTGGCCTGTTTTACACCGCGGATATTAGATTTCATCTTTTCTGAAATCGCCAATCCAGCCGCATCGTCTCCGGCCTTGTTAATTCTGGAACCAGAAGCTAATTTTTCTAAAGAAGAAGATTGCTCCCTCTTAACTTGATTTAAACTTCTTTGGCCAGCTAATGACTGAATGTTTGTTGCAATTCGTAAACCCATACTAATCTCCTCGTAACATAGAAACCCTCCTTGTCTTGTTTACTCAACGACCATGTTGAGGTTTTAAATTGCAACTCCCCACAAGTTGCAAAAGTTGTATCGGGAGGTCAGGAAATTTATTAATGAAAAAAGGGAAGTATTTTCCTATTATTTTAGGTACTTAACCGTTTTAGTCGGTCGGGTAAAACGTGATTTTAATAGGTTGAGATTTTTAGACTATTATTTTAAAGATAAAATTCTTTCGATGGTACCCGTAGTTGAGAACCCATCTACAAAGGTAAGGCTTTTTACTTCTCCGCCATTGGCAAGAACATGTTCATATCCAACGATCTGATCAACTGGCCAGTCTCCACCCTTTACAAGGACGCTAGGGTTAATCGCCTTGATCAATTCTAAAGGTGTGTCTTCTTCAAATATTTCAACGCAATCGACTGGTTTGAGGTTTTCTAATATATATTTTCTTTCTTCCTGAGAATGGATCGGTCTTTTATCACCCTTAAGTCGTTTTACTGAAGCATCAGAATTTAGGCCGACAAAGAGTAGGTCACCTTGTGCGCGAGCTTCTTTTAAGTAAGTTACATGACCCGTATGTAATATATCAAAGCAGCCATTCGTAAATACAATTTTTTTTTCTTTATTATCTTTTAAAAAACGAAGAGTTTTATCACTTAATTTCATTTTTTCTTTTTCAACACACTGGTATCAGATAGTTTTCCTTGAAAGTCCAAAATCATCGGTGCTCCCAATAACGGAAGAGAGAGGAGACTGATGGACGCTCTTAAGAAAGAGTTCTTTATAGTCGTTCTTTTGGTTGTACCTGTTAGGTAACATCCAAGACCAAATATCTTCTTCCCAACAGTTCCCACTGGCTCTAGTAACGAAAAGTAGGTTAGATAAATAAGACTCGCAATTATTCCAACATATGGCATCGATACCACTAGAAAGTTAATTACCATTTCTCCTTGAAGCATTTTAAAAGCAAAGGCAAAAAAGCTTACGAATAGAATAAGAGTAATGAATAGAATTAAAGTTACGTCAATTAAGTAAGAACCTATCATTTCTGAAAAGTTGGCTTCTTTTAGACTTATTTTATTATTTTTCTTTTTAATGTCGCTTACTGGCTTTTGTGTCTCGGAAATAGCGCTCCCATAAAGAGCATCAATTCCACTCATTAGGCTTGGGTCACTTACAGATATTGGTGTATTTTGAAGGTGATTAACTGTCTTCTTTGAATAGCTGTTGCTACTGGCAAGGGTAGAGGTCTTTGTCTCAATTCTATTCGGTACCCTAGACACTCTTGGATTTGTTCCCTTTTCCAATGGATCATGAAAACCAAGCCCCTTAGTAACTGGCTTAAAGTCATAAGAATCAATATCAAATTCATCTAAGTTTAGAGTAATTTGAGATTTTCCAGCTTCACTATTATGGGTTTCCATAAGTCTCCTAAATTGTGTCTATATCAATAATGACACATTTCGAAATGGCAGTAAACTAACGTTGGTTAACGCTTGGCGCGAGAGAGGAAACAAAACCTGCACAATATGGCACAGCTATCTCCGCTTTCATTATAGGTGTTGGGCAACGTACGAAACTTATATTCTTTATTTTCGCCATCTCCACCAACTCATCTTGATGGAAACCTCCCTCAGGCCCAACAAATATATAATCTGGCATACTTCCAGGAGGCTCATCATTCACGTCACTCATTTCAGTAGTAAATACCCATTTTTGTCCCTCTAAGGAATCGACATCGCTAAGGCCTTTTAATTCAACGATCTCTAGCATCCACGGGTTCTCACTCTGGGTAATGGATGAACGAATGAGCTTTTCTATGCGATCTGAGTTTTTAAATTTATATGGAGAGAACTTTGTATTAATCAAAACTATTTTTGATATTCCTACCTGAATGGAGGATTTAATAATTGATTCAAGATATTCCTTTTTGGGAATGCCGAGAATAAGCTTAACACCTTCGTTTTTAGTTGCGGCTTCTTCGCGCTCTATTAAAATCCCTAGCGACTTCTTTTCGATGTTACTCACGGTTCCGTAATAGATAACACCTTTGCCATTAAAAATTTTTACTTTTGATTGCTCTTTTCCTCTGTATACATTTTTAAAATGATGAAACTGTTCATCCTGAACTTTCCAAATGGAGTTAAGAGCAAGATTTTCGTCAGTAAAGAAATTCATCATCAAGCCTTTTGAAATAATAAAGCGACCCAATCACCTCTAGTTTCAGTTTTAAGCAAATTAAAATCCACATAGGCTTCAATAATGGCCTTCTCTTGACCACTTAAAAGGCCTGATACAATCAAGTGGCCTTCGTTTAAGACAGAATTTTTCAAAACTGAATACTCCTCTAACAATATATTTTCTAAGATATTTGCAAAAACTAGAGAATATGGTTTTTTAACCTGGTATCGATCCCTTAAAATTAAACCATGTCCCTCTCGATAATTTTGATAACTATTAGAGTTTAAGTTCATTAGACAGTTATCGAGTGCATCCTTATCAATATCAACAAAATCGACCCGAGCATTGGCCTGCTTCATCGCCGCAATCCCCAGTATGCCACTGCCACAACCAAAGTCTAAGCACTCTAGGTCTTCACCCCATGTCTCTCTTAGTTCAGAAAATATTTTTAAACATAAGTAGGTGGTTTCGTGATTCCCGGTTCCAAAGCCCATTCCAGGATATATATAAACCTCTTGAGATGAATCTTCTCCCATCTCCCAGGAGGGAACAACTTTTAAGTCATTTGTAACTACTATTTCAGAGAAGCTCTTCCTCCAACTTTTATTCCAGTCACTTTTCTCTTCTTGCGTAATCTCTACCTCACAGCCAAGTTCAACCATATGATCGCCAAAGGCATTTGCTAAGGCTTCGTCTTCCCAATAAAAGCTCGGACTAATGTTTTTGGCCATTGCTTCTTCTAATTTGAGCAAAACCTCTTCAGGGATATCACCACCACAATAAGCGTCTTTACCGAGAATTTCATCTACGGCCTCTTCATCTAAATTAAAATCTATCTTTCCAGACGACTCAAACTTCTTAAGAGCAAGCTGATCCATCGCCTCAACTCCAAGGTTTTGGCCGGTCTTTTTTACTGCCACAATATAGATGTATTCCACGAGGTCTCCAATATAAAGAATTCAACACCTTATCTAGCAAGATTAGTGTTTAAAGAGACGTCACTATGAAAAGTTTTTAACTTTTCATAGGTCGTCCTTTTATTGATCAGTTATCTGTGGGATAAGTATAAGAAATCAGGAGCATTTATGATCAAGCTTATCGGTATTTCAGGCGGTTCAGGTTCAGGCAAAACAACCTTTGCAAAAAAGCTAATTAACTTAGTAGATGAGCCCATAACTCTTTTCCACATGGATAGTTATTATTTACCAGTACAACCAGAAAGACATTTCACCAAATCAAGAAAACCCAACTTTGATCATCCCGAAGCATTTGACTGGGAATTACTAAGAAACCATCTCACCAGCCTCAAAGAAGGCTTGGATGTTAATAGTCCCGTTTATGACTTTAAAAGTTCAAGTCGAACAGGAGAGAGTGTTACAACGAAGGCCACAGGTGTTGTTCTCTTTGAAGGTATTTTTACCCTCTTCGATAACGAGATTCGCAATATGCTGGATATAAAAGTCTTTTTACATGTTGATAGTGACATTAGGTTTACGAGAAGACTCAATAGAGACGTCCAGGAAAGAGGACGTAGTCTAGAGTCTGTTATCGACCAATACTATGAAACCGTAAGACCAATGTATCAAAAATTTTTAGAGCCACAAAAACAATTTGCAGATTTTGTGGTTGGTGAAGAAACAGATGTTGCGGCACAAATCCTTGCGGCTAAAATAAACAACGATCTTTCATATATTAACCTTGAGAGAGAAACACTATCCACCCTTTCACATGGCCCCAATTAAATGAGCTTTTCGATCTGTCCCATTGGTGGCCTCGGCCAAATTGGTAGTAACATGATGGAAATTACCTGTGAGAGCGGTAGTTTCATTATAGATTGTGGCATCCTATTTCCCTATGAAGATACTTTTGAAATTAGATACCTTATTCCAAACTTTGAAAATCTTCAGCGTCCTCAAGCCATCATTATCACCCATGGTCACGAGGATCACATCGGAGCTCTCGCGCACTTGGTTGAGAAGTTTCCTGATATTCAAATCTATGCGCCCCCTTTTGCGGCTCAATTAATTAAAAACAAGTTTGAGTTCTTTCCAAGAAAGTTAAAATTTAAATTAAGCACCAAGATTTCTGAGACCATCCCTTTTGGCAACATTGAAGTTGATTACATACAGGTAAATCACAGTATTCCAGATACGTTTGGTATTTTCTTAAAGAACAAAGACACTGGAACTTGTGTTTTTTATATTAGTGACTTTAAAGTAGATGATAAGAACAAGCACGAGCCATATTTTGACTTTAAAAAACTAGAAAAACTTAGCAGGGGGAGTCCTAAGAAAATCCTAATGGCCGACTCAACAAACATCACCAGTCGACAAACTAAAACCCATTCTGAGAACGATTTACTCCCTTCACTTGATAAATATCTACAAAGCAATCATCAACGGGTTTTCATAACCACTTTTAGTTCAAATATACATCGCCTTAAAAACATCTACGAAAGTAGTAAAAATGCCAATAGAAAGGTCGTCTTGTATGGACGGTCCATGAAAAACTACTGGCAAACCGCATTTGACGTTGGGATAGTTGAGTCGCCTGATGTTTTTTACGACTGCGGTGATGTAGATGTTAATAAAGATCGTCTAACTATAATCGTTAGTGGCTGCCAAGGTGATTTTAGAAGTACCTTTCGAAGAGTCTCTTTTGGACAAGACTCCTTTTTTAAGCCAAACGAACGCGATATTTTTCTTCTATCAAGTAAGGCGATCCCCGGAAACGAAAAGAAAATCTCTCTTTGTTTAAATGAGCTCAGTCGATTTGGTACAGAGGTTGTTACTTCTGGCGATGACCTTATTCACGCATCGGGACACGCAGGTAAAGAAGATCTTGAGATTGTTTTCGATAATTTTAAACCTGATGTCTATATCCCAATTCATGGTGAAGGTTTTTTTCTCGAAAGGCATAACAAATGGATACTCACAAAAAATAAGAACATAAAATCTTTTAAGATTTTAAATTTTAATGAATTTAATTTTGAATCAAATATTACCGGTCAAAGAGAAGAACAACCACCTAAAATCATTCTCGGTAAAGCGATTGAATTCTCCAGAGATGCGATTAAAGAGCGGCGAAAAATTGCTGAAGGTGGTTATGTGGGGATTGTTGTTGTTGGTAACAAGTCCGGTTTGTTGGATTTTAAATGCCATGTACAAGGAATTTCTTATCCTGAAACATACCCGGAAGATCATTTCCTGAAAAATATAGAAATGTTAATTCGAAAAAACTATCGGCCAAACGGTAATTTTTCAGAGGAAGTTCGTATAAAGTCGAGAAAGCTTTTTGTAGATCTAATCGGTGTTAAGCCTGTCGTGAAAGTTACGACTTCTATCGTCTAATCCCAAAAAACAAGGCGGCCCTATAAAAGGACCGCCTGTCGGGGGAATTTTAAAAAATTAAATGTCCAGTGTTCTTGGACGTTCTTCTCTTCTTTGCTCTTCTTCTTCTTTGCGTAAGTAAGTTGGTGTATCTAGCTCTTCTTCATCGAAGTTTATAAAGCCCAGCTTTTCAGCAATGCTTTTCGCGCGAGAAGTTGTTTTGCTATTTTCCCAATTACTTTCTTTTCTTTCTTCTCTTTGGGGCTCACGGCCCTCTGTCGAATATTGTGTTGCCGCGTTTCTTATTGATTCCATAAGATGTGAGGGTTTTTCCTCTCTTTGCGGTTGTCTATATTCTTGAGCAGATTGTGTCTCTTGAATTTCCCGATTTAATCGAAACTCGTTTTCCTCGACCTGTTCTCTGACCGGCTCCTCATAAACTGGTGACTCAACAACACTTCTAACCTCAACCTGACTTTTCGTTTCAGTTGGAGTTGGTGTTAACTGTGGAGACATTCTTACATTATGAGTTGTTTTTACTCTTTCAAGTCCACCAAGGCCTGTAGCAACAACCGTTACCTTGATATCCTCTTCCATATCGTCATCTATTACAGTCCCAAAAATAATTTCAGCGTCTTCATCAGCAGCTTCCATAATTAAAGTAACAGCTTCATTAGTTTCATGCATGGTTAGTGAAGAGTTACCTGTAATATTAATGATAATTCCTGTCGCACCATCAATTGTTACATCTTCAAGTAGTGGTGAACTAATGGCCTCTGTCGCTGCCTTAATGGCACGATCTGGACCAGTCGCAACCCCAGTTCCCATAAGGGCAAGACCCTTACCACTCATTACTGTTTTCACATCAGCAAAGTCAGCATTAATGTGGCCAGTATAATTAATTAAGTCTGAAATACCTCTTACGGCATTTAGTAGCACTTCATCCGCTTTTTTGAATGTATCGACTAGCGATAAGCTATCTCCCGCAATATACAGAAGCCTTTGATTTGGAATTGTAATTAGAGAATCAACATTTTCTTCTAACGTTTGTATTCCAGCTTCAGCTTGTTTAAAGCGTTTCTTTCCTTCAAAAAGAAAAGGTTTTGTTACTACACCAACTGTTAAAGCACCGAGCTCCTTGCAGAGTTTTGCTATAACTGGTGCGGCACCTGTACCAGTACCACCGCCCATACCTGCGGTAATAAAAACCATATCGGCACCTTCAAGAACCTCTGATAGTTTTTCATATTCATCTAATGCGGCCTTTCTACCGACTTCTGGATTAGCTCCAGCCCCAAGACCTTTCGTTATCTCAGTACCAAGTTGCACTTTTGTTGGTGCATGACTTGCCTTAAGAGCTTGAGAATCTGTATTGGCAACAATGTACTCAACACCAGATAGTCCTGACTTAATCATTGTATTAACGGCATTACATCCGCCTCCGCCAATACCGATTACTTTAATTTTTGCGCCTTGATCAAATGTGGCTTTTTCATCATTTGAAATTTCAAACATAATTCCCCCTTGAATTATTAAAAAATTTCTTTAAAAACAGACCTTAAAGAGTCACCTAGACGACTCACGATATCCGCTTCCTTAAATTTTTGGTTATTAATCTTACTGTTATTATTATTTTGTGTACTACAACTTTCTAAAAGTAATCCTAAAACTGTAGAATACTTTGGGTTTTGCATTATATTTGTCATACCACCAAATGGAGCTGGGTAACCAACTTTTGTCGGCTTTTCAATTATGTATTCCCCTAACTCAGGTAAACCTTTTATTAAGGCACCACCGCCCGTAAGAACGATGCCTCCGGTTATCTCATTTGTCAGTTGCTTTTCTTCAAGCTGCTCTTTTATTAAAGAAAACAACTCTTCTGCCCTAGCGCCTAAAACTTTCGCTATATAACTTGAAGGAACTTCCCTGGACTTTGTGCCAGATATACCTTGGACCGTAATATGACTATTTTGATTTAATGTTTCGGCTAAAACAGAACCATGATTTATTTTTATTCTTTCTGCTTCAGCATGAGGAACCTTTAGTGCCACTGCTAAATCGTTTGTAAAGTGGTTCCCACCAACAGGAATAATCTGAGAGTGTATAAGGCTGCCTTCTTTCCAAATTGCGATATCAGTTGTTCCTCCACCAATATCAACAAGAACGACTCCCATGTCTTTTTCTTCTGAAGATAAAACCGAACGAGAGGAAGCTATTGGCTGAAGTGTTATATTGGCTGCTTCAATACCTGTTTCTTCAACACACTTTACTAAGTTTTGAATCAAGCTAATTGATCCTGTTACGACATGGACATGAACTTCAAGTCGAACACCACACATACCAATAGGGTTGCGAATGCCACCTGTATTATCAACTTTAAACTCTTGTGGAATGACATGTAGTATCTCTCTATCCGAAGGAATCACAACGGCCTTTGCTGCTTCAAGAACCCTATCTACATCATGTTGTGAAATTTCTCCGTTCTTAATCGCGACAACACCTGAGCTATTGAAACTATAGATATGTGAACCAGCGATACCAATTGTTGCTGATGAGATATTTACACCCGCCATTAGTTTTGCTTCTTCTACTGAATTTTGAATTGAGCTAACAGTTTTAGCGATATTAACTACTGAACCTTTTTTAAGGCCATGTGATGGATGCGTTCCAATACCAATAATTTCTAATTCTGTGGAAGAATGTTGAACGCCGACAATTGTGCAGACTTTTGTCGTTCCGACATCGAGTCCTACGATGATATTTCTTTCCATGAGATTCCTTCCTCACCAAGATTGCTAGATTCATTCTAACACGTCGGCATATCCTGCATTTAGCAGCATGCATAAAAATTTTAAAGATTGCTATTAAACTTGACAACCACTTTCTTTGAATTTGTAAGGTTTATAATTGCAGGGATTTTTTTGTTTGATTCCATGTACTTAACTATTTTTTTGAGCTGTTTGGCCTTTTTTAACCATCCACCTGGACCCATAAACACACTACTTGGGTTTCCTTTAAGGCTGAGAATTACCGTTAAGTCGCCTTTATCATCAAGAATCACCTCTGAAATCTTTCTTCTAAACTCTTCTCCAAAGCTACCAACAACCCGCGTTATTTCCTTTTGAGTCGCCGCTTCAAGCTCACCCACAGGAATGGCCAAATAGGGGAGAGGGCTTTCTAATTTTTTTTCAGTTCGTAATAAAACTTCATATGTTGGGTCAAAAAGCTCACCGCTATCAACCAGTATTGCTTCATATGAATCAATACCGTTATCTTTATAAATTTGAACTTTCATCAGTGGAGTTGGGCAGTCTAGATTAAAAAATAACATTTTTTTCAAAGGATCAAAGGATACCTTGTATTCACTTACAAAGTGCCTTTCATCGAGTGAGTTTTTTATGATTTTCTCTTTTACACTTCTTAAACTACCCGTTTCTTCAAAAATTCTAATCATTTTTAAAGTCATCTGACCCGCTGAACGAGATGGGCAGGAGCCAAAGTTTGTTCGATATTTAATATTTTCTTTCTGACCTGGTCCTAAAGAAGACAAGCTTGTTTCTTGACCTGAGAAAAAGAAAAACATGAAGGCTCCAAGAATCAAAAGAGATCTTGAAAACTTTTTTGAACTAAGGAAGATGGACTTCTGTCTCAAATTTGACTCCGTAATGAAATTCAAGCTCTTCTACAGTGAAGTTAACAAGTTGTTTAACTTCCTCACTACTGCTAATCCCTCTATTTTCCATAAAGTTAGCATGTTTAGGGCTGATTCTCATATGCCCCGAGCTTAATCCCTTCAATCCTAGTATATCTATATATTGCCCCGCCCTGCAAGTGACACTGTTTCCATTTATTTCAGTTATCGTATTTTTAAACATACATCCGCATGTTTTTTCCTTTAAAGGTTGGGATTCTGTTCTTTTTTGTAAATAGGTCTTTATTGTCTCGCCAATCGTTTGGTTTATACCGTTATGGCGAACAGTGGCCTCTACTATGATGTCACCTTCGTTTAAAAAGTGATTCTTTCGGTAACTAAATGAATTACTATCCATTAGCACTTTTTCAATATGACCATTGGAGCGCAAAATTGTAACTTCTTTAATGAGTTCACCAATTTCTCCCAAGGAGGTACCAGCATTCATAGCAATCGCACCACCTAAGCTAGCAGGGACACCTGTGAAAACTTCCCAACCACTAAGGCCTAGTTTCGCAGCGATTGAGGTTAAGACATTCAATGGTGCTGAAGCAGAAAGTGTGAATTCTTCTTTATCGATAGTTAGTGATTTTTTATCAAAGGGTAATTCAAGTTTTATTAAGGCAAAGTCTAGATTTTTGGGAAGAATAAAATTAGCACCCCAGCCGATCACCTTATATGAAATCTTTTCTTTTAAAAGTATCAATACAACATCTTTTAAAGAGCTTACTGAACGTACTTTTATTAAGTCCCCAAAACATACCAACTTCATCGTTGAAAACTTTGAAAGATCAGCATCTATTGTAATTTCTACATCTTGATTTTGAATTTGTGATATTTGATTACTAGAGAGAAGAGACAATTTCTTTTACCTTTTTTCCTACAGAACCTGCACCGAGGGCCAGTAAAAGCATATCTTTACTCTTGGCCTCTTTTACAAATGTTCTAATCGTCTCCCAACTTTCAAAATGCTCTGTCAAATTAGGATGAAGTTGGTTTATATCAGAACTTAAGCTTCTCGAGTTTATTCCATCAATTGCTTCTTCATTTGCAGGATAAATGGGAGCGATAAAAACTCTGTCCGCATTGTTAAAGCAGTGAAGAAACTGAGCCCAACAAGCCTTTGTTCTTGTGTAACGATGTGGCTCAAAAATTACAACAATTTCTTTATTTTTTCGTGACTCTCTCGCCGTCTTTATTGTTTCAAAAATTTCCGTTGGGTGATGTCCATAATCATCAATGACTTCAAAATTATTTTCCTCGAATACTTTTTGGAAACGTCTGCCAACACCCAAGTATTTCCCAAGGGCCTGTTGTAATCCCTTTTCTGAGAAGCCTAGCTCTATACAGATTGAAAGTGCCCCAAGTGCGTTTAAAACATTATGCTTACCAGGTACTTTAAGTTTAAAAAGTCCTTTGTCTGTGCCCCTTACAAACAAATTAAACTCAACCCCTTCTGGAGATTGTTTAATATTATTGGCATAATAATCAGCTTCTTTATATTCCTCACTAGCTGAAAATGTGACATGAGGTTTATCCATTTCTTTTATTATTTTTCTTAATTTTTCATCTTCGAGGTTTATCGCGCAAACACCGAAAAAGGGTATTTGATTAGCAAAGCGAAAAAAGGCTATTTCCAGTCCCTCCTCACTCCCATAGTAATCCAAATGATCATTATCAATGTTAGTAATTACAGAGGCGACTGGGTTTAACATTAAAAAGCTTCCATCTGACTCGTCAGCTTCGGCCACAATGTATTCGCCTTTTCCAACATGAGCATGTCCACCAAGGTTATGTACAATACCACCAATTATATAAGTGGGGTCGGCTCCAATTTCTTTTAGAAGGGTAGATATAAGACTTGTAGTGGTCGTCTTCCCGTGAGTACCAGCAACAGCGATTCCCTTTTTGAGTTTCATTATATCCGCTAACATTTGGGCCCTTCTCAACAAGGGTACTCCACTTGCCACGGCCTCATCGTATTCAGAGTTCCCCTCTTTCACTGCACTGGAGTGAGTGACGACTGTCGCGCCTTTAATATTTTCTTTTTTATGACCAATAAATACTTTGGCACCCAAGTCTCTTAGCTTTTCTACATTTGGAGAGGCGCTTTGATCCGAGCCTTGGACCTTAAAACCAAGACGAATGAGCACCTCTGCGATAGCAGACATACCAATGCCACCAATTCCAATTACGTGGACTATTACATCTGATTTTTCTTGTCTCAAAAGGTTCTTCCTTCTTTAAAAAAGCTCTCCCTGACCTGGGCCTCGGCCTGAAGGAGAATGATTAAATTCCTTATCTTCATTTATATAAGAGCTAGAGGAAGTTGAAAATTGTTCAAAGGAATTGTGTGTAATTATTGTCTTTTTGCGCTCAGTCAATGCACTTAAAAATAGTCCGACTGCAATGAAGTTGGCAATCAGCGAGGATCCACCAGCGCTTATGAAGGGCAAGTTCAAACCCTTTGTTGGTAAAAGTCCTAAAACAACTCCCATATTGAGTGTTGCCTGAAAACCTATCGTAAAAATAATTGCTGTGGACAAAATAGTCGAAGACTTCTTTTCCAACTTCGTTACTAATCGAAAACCAAAAAAGATAAGAGCTAAAAATAAGGCCACCACAGAGAAAACCCCCACAAATCCCAGCTCTTCTCCAATTACAGAAAAAATAAAATCATTATGGGCTTCGGGTAGATAGAAAAGTTTCTCGTTACTATTGCCCAAACCAGTTCCAAAAATAGATCCATTCGCGAAAGCAAGATAAGATTGGATGATCTGAAAGCCAGAAGTTTGTGGATTTTTCCATGGATCCAAATAAGCAAAAAGACGCCGTACACGATAAGGTTGGGATATCAAAATTGGTATTATTCCTAAAACCCCAACAACAAAAGAAGTATAAAAATACTTTCTTGGAAAAGAACTTAGAAAGCACACAACGGCCACTAGCCCCAAAGATATTGAGAACGAGCCAAAGTCGGGTTGAATAAGAAGTACCAACATCGGGAGAACAATAAACAGTCCCTGCGCCGTTCTTTCACGTGGCGAAACTTTAAAAAATCCCTCGAAAAATGGTACCGCAACTAACAAGGATGTAATTTTAACAAATTCCCCAGGCTGTAATCCAAAGCCACCAAAATAAAGCCATCGATTTGCTCCTTTTACCTCATTACCTAAACCGGGAATAAATGTTGCTATCAAAAGCAAAGTTACCATCAAGTGAAAGAACCAACTGTACTTTAGCCAAAATGATAACTTTGTTTTTGAAATGACCCAGCACAATGGTGCGCCAATCCCTATAAAGAAAAGTTGACGGTAAAAGTAGTGTGAACTGTTCCCGTAAATATCACGGGCGTAGATATAACTAGAGGAGTAAACCATTATTACGCCAAGCACAACAAGAGTGCTCAACACTCCTAAGAAATACTTTTGGTTTCTATCGATCACTTCCAATGCGTCATCCATGACAATATTTTAACAAAGTGAACAAAAAGGTTCTACTATAATACGAAATTAAAGTTGGTAAACGAGCTTCTTGTAGTAATTTCCTCTCTCTTCATAGTCTCTGAAGAAATCTGTTGAGGGAGCACCGGGGCTCAGAAGGATAACATCACCAGTTCTCGACTTTTGATAGGCAAAAAGGATGGATTCTTCAAAACTTCCAACAATATAAGTTTGTGTATGTTCCTGAAGAGCACGATTCATTCTCTCCTTACTTTCACCAACCAAAACTAGAACTCTTGAGTTATCAATTGTATCGGGAGCGTAAGCATCATACTCCAACTCTTCAATATCTTTTCCACCTGCAATTAAGATAACTGGCTGTTTAAAAGACTTAATACTTCTAACCATTTCTTCCATGGTAGTGGCCTTGGAGTCATTATAAAAACACACACCATTTTTTTCCATGAGAAACTCAAGACGATGGGGAATTCCTGGAAACTTTTCTACGCACTTTTGAATCGACTTATCAGAGACTTCCAATGCCTTACATGCAGTTACTGCAGCCAATAGATTCTCTCTATTGTTTTGGCCGATGATTCTCATTTCATTTACTTTAAATTCTGAATGGTAATTTATATTTGAATGTATTCTTCTCTCGTGAAAGTGAGTCCCTTGAATTTCATTCATAACCCCCATTTTTACGAAAGACTTTCTTGAATACCAATAGGTCTGACAATTAGCATTTCTAAAAAATGTATTGCTTGCGAGTCTGTCAAAATTCACAACGAGCGTGTCATCAGGAGAGAGTGACTTTATAATTGAAAGTTTCGTCTCTATATATTCACCTACCGAATTAAAGTGAGACTCGGGGTAGCGTTCTGAAATATTTGTGAAGACAACAAGCTTTGGGTGAAAATTTTCTAGGCGACGCTGCTGAATAGCAGATACTTCAACAATGACGTAATCAACTTCATCATAATTAGGCATCATCGCGTATTCGATAAATGGTGTTTCACTAGTCCCACCAACGAAAACATTTTTTCCTTCAAGTTTGAGTGTAAAACCAATCATGTGGGCGACAGTGGTTCGTCCATAAGAGCCACAAACTGCAATGATAGGCTTACGGCAAAGCTTATTGGCCAGGCCAAACTCTGAATAAACTTCTTTTCCATTCTGACGTGCCAACTCAAGTTGAGGAAGGTCAGGATTAACAGATGAAGAATAAACGACAACATCTGCATCTAAGAAATCTTCTTCGCGATGCTCACCAAAAGTCATGTGAATCGCGGGCTCAATTTTCTTGAGCTTCTTAACAGCTTTATTTAGGTCAAATATCGGTTTGATATCCGTTACACGAATTTCACAATCTAGCTGATTAAAAAAGTTAATCAGAGTAAAACCAGTCTTTCCAGTACCGACAATAAGAATTTTTTTGTTTCTAAATCTTTCCATTTTTACCTCATTTTCAGGGTCGCTACAGAAAGAAGCGCCAAGAAAATACTAATGATCCAAAATCTTACAATTACCTTAGGCTCTGGCCATCCCTTTAACTCAAAGTGATGGTGAATAGGAGCCATTCTAAATACTCTTTTTTGTCTAAGCTTGTAACTGCCCACTTGCAAAATAACTGAGACAGCTTCAATCACAAAAATCCCTCCGATAATTACAAAGAGAAACTCATTTTTGCTTAAAACAGCGATTGTCCCTAAAACTCCGCCAAGAGATAAAGAACCAACATCGCCCATAAAAATTTGTGCAGGGTACGAGTTGTACCACAAGAACCCAACACCTGCCCCAATTATGGCCAAGCTTAAAACCGCTAATTCTCCACTTCCCTCAACGTATGGGATAAAGAGGTAATTAGCCATTTCAGTATGACCTGAGACATAAGTTAACAGACTTAAGCTTGCAGCACTTGTCATAATTGGACCAATGGCCAGACCATCTAAACCATCAGTGAGATTAACGGCATTACTAGATCCGACGATTACAAAAGAGCCAAAAACTACATAAAACCAGCCAATATCCAAAAGGGGTTCTTTAAGAAAAGGGAGGTAAAGCTTGCTGTCAATAACGTCAAAGTGGAGCATAGCATAGGTAGCAAGTCCCGCTGTGCCAAACTGCCACAATAATTTTCCTTTAGCAGAAACCCCGTCACTATTTTTCTTAAGAACCTTATAGTAATCATCCATAAAACCTAAGATGAAATAACTTACCATTATAAAGAGAGTTACTAGTAGTGGGGCAGAAGTGAAGTTTCCACAAAGCGCCATTGTTAGGGAAATACTCCCCAATATAACCACGCCGCCCATTGTCGGTGTACCGGCTTTTTTCAAATGTGACTGTGGTCCATCATCACGAACAACCTGGCCAAACTGCTTCTTTTTCATAAAGTTTATGAAACGCTTGCCCCAGACGATGGAAACGAAGGCCGCTATCAGAAAAGCTATTACACTTCTAAAAGTGATATATCTAAAGAGATTGAAGGCGGAAATACTCTGACTCAGAGGATAGAGAATATGATAGAGCATAGAGAGCCATTTATAAGGTTTATAAGTCTCTTATATCTAAAATTGACTCTAGTTGTAAAGAACGGCTTCCTTTAATAAACACTTCTGATGAAGTTTCCTTGTGTTCTTCGAGATATTCTTTAAATTCTTTCACGGAAGGAAATGTTAAACACCTCGCATTAAAGCCATTTTTGTAGTGCTTCGCGTAGCGGCCAATAAAAATGGCGTCGTTGGCCCCTTTATCTGACAAAAACCTGGCGATTTCTTCATGTAAGCTAGGTGCATCCTCTCCTAACTCATTCATGTCACCTAAAATAAATAGTGCCGAATTTGTTTCTATTTTCTCTTGTTTTAAAAAGCTCAAGTAACTTTTAATGGATGCTTTCATAGAGCTCGGATTCGCATTATATGCATCCAAATAAAAACGGCGATTATCCTTGATGACAATCTCACCACGATTTAATTCTTGAGCAGTATAACTTTTCGCTTTTTCCACAAACTTATCAACATCATTGGGAAAAATTGACGATGCCATCATTAAGCACATGGCCATATTTATTTTTTGATGATCACCTAATAAATTTTTATTTTCAATTTTATAAACTTTTCCGTTTAACCCAATCGTTAACTCATTATCCGATATCGAAATGTTTTCTGGATCAAGATAAACTGTATTAGGCTTCTCTTTATGAGCTCTTAAATAATTGTCAAATCCATTAACGACAAACAGACCATCTTCTCTTTTATTAATTGAATAAAAGAGGGCGCTTTTCTCATTAAAAACACCTTCAAGATTTTTCAGGAATTCAATATGAGCATAACCGATATTAGTGATAAATCCATATTGAGGATAAGCACAATTACTAAGGATTTCTATCTCACCCGGAAAGTTCGTTCCCATTTCTACAATCGCAACTTTTTGACCTTTTTCAAATCCAAAAATTGTGAGGGGCACACCTATTTGATTATTTAGATTTCCTTTTGTGGCGTATACTGCGTCCTCTCCCCATATAGTTAGGAGATGCTTCAACATTTCTTTATTGGTAGTCTTCCCATTCGAACCTGTTAAACCAATAACTATCCCACCTTCCTTTTGGAAACGAGCTGAGCGGATAAATCCCAACTGGAGTAGAAAATCAAAAATGTTTTCAACCTCTATAAAAATAACGTCTTTATAACGAAGCTTTAAGTTTTCAATTTCATCAATATTCTGTTTTCGGTTTTCCAGAATTACATACTTACAATTTTTTTCAACTACATCAGAAATAAAGTTAATTGAGTCAAAGTTTTCACCATAGAGTGAAATAAATGTATTTTCATTTTTGAAGGAACGAGAGTCTGTAGAAATTAAAAGGTCCCCAGATAAACTGTCAATATCTGTAATGCACCCTTTGCAATGTTTAACATCCTCTAACGTAACCACTAGCTTAATCCCTTTATCACTTGAACATCATCAAAATCATAACGCCTACCTTCAATTTCTTGATAGGCCTCGTGACCTTTTCCCGCAATCAAAACAACCCAACTACTATCTGTTAAAGAGTTGGCAAGTGTTATCGCCTTCTCTCTATCCACCTCTATCTCAAAATTTATTGGGTCAAGATTTCCCGTAATATCTCTGATGATATCCATAGGCTTTTCATTTCTAGGGTTATCCGAAGTCACCACGACCTTATCACTCATTTCAATGGCCACTTCTCCCATCATTGGTCTTTTAGAGCTATCTCTATTTCCTCCACAACCAAATACGGTCATCACTTTTTTATCAGGATAGCTTTCTCGAACTTGCTTTATAACACTCTCTAAAGCATCAGGTGTATGTGCATAATCTACGATAAATACTTTTTCAAATTGATTTATAATTTGAAAACGACCTGGTGGTAATGTTAATTCTGTTAATTTTTTATTCTCTAAGTCACCGAAGCTTTGACAATAGAGTGCAAGAGCTAACTCTAAATTATTCTTTGGGAATCCACTTTTAAAAACTTCTGGAATAATTAAGTCCTCATAAGTCCCAATAGTTTTTGCCTTAATTGCACCGTCGTTCTTAAGTTTAGCCAATAACTCAGATGAATCCTCTGGAACATAAACCAATTCATTCCTAACGATTTTAAATATCTTCTTCTTTGCTTCGAAATAATTCGTCATACTTTCATGATAGTCCAGGTGGTCCTGAGTAAAATTGGTCCACCCTCCGACATCTAACTTCAGCTCGCTTAATCTATTTTGATCTAAAGCGTGTGAACTTACTTCAATGGCAACTAAGTCAACATCTTCACCATATTTGAATAACAGTTTTCTTAGGCTCATGTAAGAAGGAGTCGTTGTTAAAACCTGCTCGCTCATTTTACGCCCATCAACAAACACCCCTGGCGTTCCAGCATAAAGCGCGCTCTTTCCATTTAAACGACATATCTCTGCAACGATCCATGAGACACTTGTTTTACCATTTGTTCCTGTCACCCCCACAACCTTAGGCGTTTGTTTTCCTTTTAATGGGTAAAAATAATCTATCAGTTTATTTTCCAGATCCTTGATCTCATCCTTACTTTTAATGAGATAGTTAACATCCATTTTAGGAATATATGGGCTAATAAGAAGACCACGAAAACCCTTTGGTAAATTCTCATTCAATAGAGAGTTTAATTGGTCTTCACTTCTACAGGGCATGAGCAAGACATCGTTCAGACCACACTCTTGAATGACATTCGTCAGACCTTGTAGATCAACTGACTTGTTAATTTTGGCTTCTTTAAGTAATGAATTAATCATAGCGATGGAGGACGGTAATTTAGAATGATCTTTTGTCCGCTTTTTAGGTGTGACCCTTGAGCTGGTGTTTGTTCAAACACAACACCAATTCCCCGATGAATCACACTAATATCTAGCTTTTGACCCAATAATGAGCTCGACCTTTTATCTAGCCCTAAAAAGTTTGGAACTTTGTCTTTTGAAAATACTCTAGTTGAGGAATGCTTAACCTTAACCGTATCAATCTTATTCATGTTTTCTTCGTCTTCATAGGCCAGATTGCTAAAGTCTTTATTTTTAAATAGTAAATATTCCGTAATTTTTCTAAAGACAGGACCTGCCACCAAGTTTCCATAGTAGTAACGTCCCTTAGGGTTTTCGACATAAGCATAAACCACAAAGGGTCTTTTTACATTGGCAGGATAACCGATAAAGCCTGAAACATAACCTCTATAACCACCCTCTGGTGCAACCCTTTGGGCAGTTGATGTTTTTCCCGCTATTGTAAACATAGGAACTTTGGCATGACTTCCAGTCCCATCAACTACAGCTTCAATTAAGATTCGCTCCACTTCTTTAGCTATTTTTTCACTTATTAGTGGCCGAGGTTTTTCCGTACCATTGCCACCCTTAATCAATGTGGGTTTTATATAAAGGCCTTTGTTTGCAATGACGGAATACCCTGCAAGCATTTGTACGCCAGTAGTTGCCACCCCTTGGCCAAAACTTATATTTGAAAGGCTTAGTGGGGAAACATTTTCTTTATCTGTAAAAATACCTCTAGATTCTCCAGGAACCTCTATTCCAGTTTTTTCACCGAACCCAAATTTAGAAATTGTTTTCTTTAATTTTGGAAATGTTAAATCAAAGGCGAGTTTCGTTGTTCCAATATTTGAACTATATTTCAATATCTCTTCTACTGTTAACCATTCATAAGTCTTTTTTGATTCAGCTTCCGATATTATATGATCTTCCACCTTTAAGCGGCCGCGCTCACAATAAAAACTTGTATCTGCTGTTGCGATTTTGTTTTCAAAAGCGGATATCACTGTAAATGTTTTAAAGGTTGATCCTGGCTCAAAAGGGTCTGTCGCGAAAGATAACCTTCGTGACTTTTCAGGTGTATTTCTCCATTTATTTGGATCAAAGTTAGGGTAGTTACCGATGGCCAAAATTTCTCCAGTCTGGCTATCCATTACACCAAAGCCACCACTGTCAGCTTCATGCTCCTCTATGGCTTCTTTTAAAAACCTCTCTGCGGCTGCCTGTAAATCCTTATCAATAGAAAGGGTGATATCTTTTGCACTCGGCCCAAGGTCTTGAGACTCAAATTTTATTGGACGTCCCTTTGCATCTTTTACATATTTAACAACTTTTGGTTTGCCCTTTAACTCTTCATTAAATAAGTGTTCTGTTCCGGCCAAACCAACATTATCAACACCAACAAAACCTAATATTTGAGACGCGACTTCATGGTTTGGATAAAGCCTTTTTGGAACGGAATCAATATAAATGCCTTTAATGCTTTTTACTTTTTCTACTTGGTCTTTTGTTAAACGTATTTTCCTCGCCAACCAAGTATACCGATCTCTTCCTTTTGTTTTCTTAAGAAGGTCGTTCATTTTAATTTGGGGTATTGCCTGGGCCAACTCTTTAAGGGATTTCTTTAAATGCTTAAGATTTTTTGGGATAGTAAAAATACTGTACGTTTGGATATTTATAGCAAGCGGGTTTCCATTACGATCATAAATATTTCCTCTCTTTGGGTATACGGTCAACTCCCTGAGGACTTGGTTCCGAGAACGAGATATTAGTTCGGAACGATCATAAACTTGAACTTTCAAAGCTTTCCCAAGGACCAAAGAGAAACCTAATAGGAAAAAACAAAATAAGAATATGACTTTATTACGTAAGTTTTTTTCCATTTATTCCGGAAGGACAATAATTTGTTTCTGCTTAGGCTGCTTAAGTTCGTACTTTGACGCCATTTTTCGGAGCCTCTTTACGCTTAAGAGTCTTGCCTTCTTAGCTTTTAGTTCCTTATTATCTAACAAAACCTTTTCAATGTCTTTGTTTACACTTGTGATTTTATAATCAAGTTCGACACCCTTCATTCTAAACAAGACGAAAAGTAAGCCTAAAACGAAAAAGGTTAATACAAACGGAAAGACCTGATTTGAAAAAAGCGTATGTTTAATGGTTTGTAGAGGGTTAATGTTTTTTGACCTTCGTGCGGTAGTGGCCAAGCCTTACTCCTTTTTTGGGTATTTATTTTTAGACGGCCAATCTTTTACTCGTCTTATTACTCTTAGTTTAGCACTTCTTGAGCGGGAGTTTTCAAAAATTTCTTCTGCTGAGGGAAGCAAAGGCTTTTTTGTTAAAATTTCGATTGGAAAACTCTCATTCTTCCATTCCTTAAAGGCATGCTTTACGATTCGATCCTCTAAAGAATGAAAGGTTATAATCATAAGCAGACCGTTAACTTTTAGGCGAGGAATTACCTGTCTTATCACATCGCCTAATACACCGAGCTCGTCGTTAACCATTATCCTTAGCGCCTGGAAGACCTTAGTCGCAGGATGAATTTTTCCATGGCGCAATTTTTTTGGATAAGCGTGAAAGCAAGTATCCTCTAATTGTTTTGTTGTAGTAAAAGGCTCAACTTCTCTACGCTCGACTATTGACTTAGCAATTTGTCTTGAAAATTTCTCTTCACCATAGCTTTGAAAAATGCCCCTTAGCTCTTCCTCACTCATTCCATTTAAAAGATCTGCGGCCGGAACGCCTGCATTTGGATTCATTCGCATATCCAATGGACCATCAAATCTAAACGAAAATCCTCTCTCGCCCGTGTCGAACTGATGAGAGCTAACACCAGCATCAAGAAGAACCCCGTCAAAACGAAGTTCTGCCGCCAACATATTTGAAAAATTATTAAAGTTAGAATCAATTAGTTTTACTTGGTCTAGAAGGCCTTCTTTCTCAAGAAACTTTTCACCATTTGATATTGCATCTGGATCTTGGTCAAAGGAATAGACAGAAGAATCCTTAAATAATTCAGCAATCGCACGAGTATGTCCTCCCGCACCAAAAGTTAGGTCTGCAAAAGTTAAAGATTCTTGGTCAGAAAAATCTCGAGAGAGAACATCTAATATGTCCTTTTTCATCACGCTATAGTGTGATCCGTATTTCATCAGCTATCTCAACAAAACATCTAGAACTTCTCTGTGCTCACTCGTCCAACTAGTTTCTGGAGTCATGACACCAATTCTATTTTGCTTATCAAATTCAAATTTATTATCTCTCAACCTTGGCAAGGCATCCAACAATAGCTCTTGCGCGTTTTGATTATTGGTTTTCATAACGGCCATAATCTCATCAACAGTACAATGTTCATCTTTCCAAGCATCAAAATCTGTAACCATAGCAATAGTTGCGTATGCGATTCCAGCCTCTTTTGCCAAGTAAGACTCTGGAACATTTGTCATACCGATCACAGAAGCACCAAAATTTTTATATAGTTGAGACTCAGCTCTTGTGGAAAACTGTGGTCCTTCAATGCAAATATAGGTTCCATTTATTGCATGTGGCAGCTCACACTTTTTACAAGACTCTGCTAACAGGCTTTGAAGTTTTTTCTCAATTGGGTCAGCACAACTTACATGCCCGATCACACCATTTTCAAAAAAGGAACGATCTCTTTTTCCTTTCGTCCAATCTATAAATTGATCAACAAGTACAAGTGTATTTGGGGGTAACTCTTCTTTCAGACTTCCAACTGCAGATATTGAAATTATATACTCAACCCCTAGGCTCTTAAGAGCGAAGATATTCGCCCTATAATTAACTTCACTTGGCAAAAGAGAGTGAGTTTTGCCATGGCGAGGTATAAAGAAAAACTCTGTATCCGCTAAATTTGCTTCAATGACAGGAGAGCTCGGTTTTCCATAAGGAGTTTTAACTTCATGCTCTTTAACTAATTGTATTCCTTCAATATTGTAGACTCCGCTACCACCAATTATTCCAATCTTCCCATTTCCCATGCTATTCTCTACCTTATATATTAAACCCTAACACCACGCGTTCATGAGTATAACATACGGTGATTATAATTTGAGCAAAAAAACGAAACTCAAAGACTTTCTCAATCGCAAAATAAAACGCTTAAGAGTTTTAGAAAATGCGACACATTCTTCGGCTGAGGATATCAAAAAACAGTTCTCAAAATTCGCCACTCAACCTTCGCTCAAGCATTATGCAAAACTATCTAGAAGTTTTTTTAATAGCTCTACCTGGATTGCCAAATCAACCTTTCGCCTTATAAGGCCTTTTGAACCAACATTTTCAGACAAGGTGGCATTTTTAAAGTCCGAACAATCTCAATACATTCTTTCACGCGTAAGGGAGAAAAAATCAATTAGTTATAAGAGGGCCACTTATAATGAGATATTTAAAACAATCTTTTTAGATTTTGAAGTTTCGCACCTTGATAATACTTATAAAAATATTTCTAAAGTTCCAAAAATCGAATCTTCTGTCTTGCTCGTTTCTGGCATTTTAAATGAAATTTTCACAACACCAGCTTTTGAAAGAGGTGCTCAATATATAAAAGAAAACTACGACATTAACTTTGACTATTGTCCTACCTCTGGCATTCAAAACAACAAAGAAAACTCTTTAATGATTAAAAATCATATTGAAAAACTATTAGAAGAGAATTCTCCTGTTTGGTTTTTCACGTTCTCAAAAGGGGGAGTCGACACACTCCACTTCCTAAAAGAGTACGGTCAAGACTTTGGTGAAAATATTTGTGGTCTATCTACCGTAGCAAGCCCAATACTTGGTAGTGAAAGAGTTAACCATAAAATTTTTCAGCTCATCAATAAAATTCACACTCTTGAAAAGAGTAAAGCCTATAAATTCTTAGATCAACACTTTGACGTACTCTTTAAAGACTTTCAAAAAAGTCTTAGCAGCGATTTCCAAGAAAGCTGGTTCCAGGAAAACTTTTCTTTTTTACCAAGGAATATGTTTTACACAGCACTGGCATTGGAGTCCCACTGGTATGAAAGTCATATCTGGATGGTTTTAACGAAGCTCTTTTTTCAATCTCAATCTATAAATGACGGTATTGTTGATGCTGAGAGGGCCTTATACCCCGATTATTTCCAAGGTATAAACCTGGGAATCCTAAAGGGACATCATCTTATTGGTACGAGAAGTTCGGACTATATTCAAGAAGCGCTTATCGAAGCACACATAGTCTTCCTGAATTACTTAGGGCTTTTAAGATAGCCCACCTTTTAAATTCATCAAAACTAATTTTGATACTTCCTTTAAAGTTTCAAACACACCTTCGCCACTAACAGCTGACGCTTCAAATGAAGGGGAGCCCCATTTATTTAACTTGGCTTCCAGATCCTCATTTGAAGTAACGTTTGGCAAGTCTCTCTTATTCCACTGAAACACTAATGGTACTTTTTCAATATCATAGCCTTGTTCTGTTAGGTTTTTTTCTAGACCTTCAAGACTCTCTAGATTTGCTTCCATTTTTTCAAGTTGTGAGTCTGCTACAAAGATTAGACCATCGACGGCCCTCAAAATAAGCTTTCTGCTTGCCTCGTAAAAGACCTGACCAGGAACTGTATAGAGGTGAAACCTTGTTTTATATCCACGTATTTCACCAAGCTCAAGTGGCAAGAAATCAAAGAAAAGTGTTCTCTCATTCTCGGTATTTAACTTTATAATATTTCCCCGATTATCTCCCGAGGTCTTCTTATAAACGTGCTGAATATTTGTAGTCTTACCTCCGAGCCCCGGTCCGTAATAAACAATTTTACAGTTAACTTCTTTTTTATTGTGATTAACAAATGACATCTTATAACCCCGCAAAGGAAAAAAGTTTATCTACTTCATCCTCTGTAATATTTTGGAATAAAAACTCACCGTCTTGAGTGTTGTTCATATCTTTTGACTCTATTATTTTAATCTCATCATAAAATGATCTCATTTTCTTAGCGTATAATTTAATTTTCCCTGGATTAACTTCCGATTCAAAAAGAACCCCCCAAAAGACCTCTTTGTTTTTCTCGGTAGGCCTTAATAAGAAAAAGCCCTTGTTACTGCTTTGGAAACTTAGTGTTAAATCTTTTTCTTCACTGCCCGAGAGGAACTCACCAACAGCTTCAGATGCCTGCCACATACCTACAAGAAGTGCACCCAAGGACTGGATATCCTTTTCACTTTTAATTTTACCCAGTTGCCCAAAAACCTGTCCATCTCGAGACAGGGCAAGAATAGTCGTCTTCTCTAAGACTTCTTTTCCGTTAAACTTTTTGAAATGTTCTTCAATCTTTTTGGTTAACGACATACTAATCGAGCCTCTTACGGTTCTCTAATGCTTTAGATATAGTTAAGGAATCTAAATACTCCAAATTACCACCCATAGGTATACCAAATCCTATCCTTTCAACTTTTACTTCATCAGGAATCTCTTGCTTTATATAGGAGCAAGTTGCGTCGCCCTCAACAGATGGATTTACGGCGAGTATTATCTCCGTCTTTTTCTCACTCATAATCCGTTTAACTAGTTCTGGAATCCTTAAACTATCAGGACCTATACCAAGAAGGGGATTCAATACTCCGCCAAGAATATGATAGGTCCCCTTAAACGTATTACTATTTTCAATCGCTATAAAGTCCGAAATTGTTTCAACAACACAAACAGAACCCAGATCTCGCCGTGAATCTTGCTGACAAACCTGACAGCGCGTTTCATCAGTATAAAAACCACAGTCGACACAACAATTAAGGTCACCAAGATTAATCAGACTTCTTCCTAGTGCACTTAACTGATCTCTATCCCAACGACAAATCGTCAATATTTGCCTTAGTGCCGTTTTTTCTCCGACACCCGGAATTTTGGTCATTTGAGTAACCGCGAAATTTAGTGTTTCAGGTAATTCCATTTTGTTCCTAGAATAGGCCCGGGATATTTATGCCACCAGTTACTTTCGACATGGCCTTACTAACCATATCTTGTGACTCTTTAACCGCCTGGTTAATCCCCGTTAAGACAAGCTCTTCAAGTGTTTCAACATCATTGGGGTCAACACATTCTTGATTAATTGCAATAGATATTATTTCTTGCTTACCGTTTATTTTAATTTTAATCATTCCACCACCACTTGAAGTCTCAAGCTCACGAGACTCAAGTTCTTTTTGCAGTGTTGCCATCTTTTGCTGCATTTGTTGTGCCTGCTTCATAAGAGCATTCATATTTTTTGCCATAATTACTCCTCTTTTACCTTTACTCTATCTATAGGTTTACCAAATAGTTTTTCTGCTTCTTGAATTACTGGGTGTTTCCTCAATCTCTTTTCTTTATTTTCTATACTAATTTGTCTTTCTTTTTCTCTTATATCTGATTTCGATAAAAACTTCTCTTCTTCAGCAGCTTCAGTATCTAAGTACGTTAGGTTTATCTGTGCCTCTGATACCTTAAAAAAGGTACGCATTAAGCCTTCTATCTTTTCTTTTCCTTCACCAGTGACCAGGTGTTCATAAAAAAGCTTAGCCTCTTCCGAAAATCCATATTTCATTACCGCCTTTTCGCTTCCAAGAACCAAGCTATCAAGGGCATTGCCTTGCTCTAACTCAGCAAAAATCGCAGGTATTTCTTTTTTTAAAAAACTTTCAAAGGCCGGCCAAGTTTTTTCTAATAATGCCTCTGGCTCCGCTTTTATCTCAACTTTAATTTCTTCTACCGCTGCTTCTTCTTTATTTTCTTTTTTTTGTGAGTTGATTTCCTCATCAATGGTTGTAGATTCTTTAGTTTTGTTTTTGACAGGTTCTTTTGCCTGAATCTCTTGAAAACCATTTTCTTCTTGGTCACTAGTTGGCGTTACTTTTTTTTTTAAGGATTCTTTGTTGTCTTCCTCTTCTATTGATAAAGGCAAAGGGGAGGTCGAAGGTATAGATAAAGATAGACCCGTGCCTTTTAAGACCTGAGCTCTTCTAGCATGTTTTTGGAGAATGATATTTATTGTCTTCTCAGGAATTAGAGATCCGATTGCCCAGGAGAAATCTTTTGATAATGATTCAAAAATCCAAAAGACTTCATCAATTGTTGCATTGGCCAAGTAAGCCTTTGCTTCTTTATTTAAATTTAAACTTTCAAGATTATCAATTTCAGTTATTAAATCGTAAATAAAATCCAATACATCATGAGTTATATTTTCAATGCTAACATTTTCATAAAGCATGGTTTTTAGTGTATCAGAGCATCCCTTCGCATTACCTAATAATAAATATTCACAGAGGTTTCGAATTGATGAGATCTTCGCCAAACCTAGTGCCAGAGACATTACCTCTTCAGTAATCATATTATCTTCTGAAAAACTTAACACTTGATCCATTAATGAAAGCGTATCCCTAAAAGATCCTTGGCCTTGATTTGCCAAGATTGAGATTAGTTTTTCATCTTCAAATGTTATGCCTTCTTTAGCGGCCACTTTTTTTATATGAGAGGTTAACGTTTCAACTGATGCATTTCTAAAGTCGAACCTTATACACCTTGAAAGTACTGTATCTAAAAGTTTATGAGGTTCTGTAGTCGCGAGTAAAAATAAAGAGTGCGCAGGTGGCTCCTCTAAAGTTTTTAATAATGCATTAAAAGCGCTCGTTGAGAGCATATGGACTTCATCGATAATGTAGATTTTGTATTTACCAAAAGTTGGCAAAGTTTGAACGTTATTTACTAGGTCTCTAATATCATCAACACTATTATTAGAAGCTCCATCAATTTCCAAAACGTTCATTGAGCTACCGGACTCAAATTCTTTGCAACCTTCACAATTGTTGCATGGGTTTGCGTCTTGTTCTCTATTTATACACCGTAAACTTTTTGCAAAAATTCTCGCTACAGAAGTCTTACCAATTCCCCTGGTACCCGTAAGTACATAGGCATGCCCGGGCTTATCTTTTAAGATTACATTTTGAAAAGAGCGAGTTACATGCTCCTGACCTACTACATCTTGAAATTTTTTTGGACGCCATTTGCGCGACAAAACCTGATACGCCACGTTATAAACCTATTTTTTTAGCAATAAAACTTAAGAACATTAAGGGCTTATACTACCGATGAATAATGGGGGTTGGCAAAGTTTTTGGGTGGCAGCCAGACCTTCAACACATTGCCTCTTTGGCTGCCGTTGCTTCCTTCCGGACCTGGCGGAGTTCACCCAGAAAACAATTGCTGGGGTCTGACTACCGGAGCCAAATATAGGTGAAAGGGGAGTTCGCTGTCAATATTTAAGGTCTGTGTCGAAACTGAGACACGCCATGAAAGCTCTTATTATTGCACTTTTCGTTGAAATTAGATTCTCTTAACCATGTAATCGCAACGTTGAACCTTTCCTCTAAAAGAGTTTTTGACCCACCGCAACCTTCCAACCGATAGACACGAAAGTCCCCGTATTCCTCTAGAGGAAAACTTCCGTCATTTGAAAAGTAATAATCCTCATCTTCCCCAGTTAAATTAAACAAGACCACGGCCTCACGCCTATCGGCCGATAGTGACACTCGAGAAGGCGCCGCACAGGACTCATAGGCAATAGAGTTTTCTGAGTTTAGGGATATTGCGAGATCATTGGGTAGTGGAGCTTCCGAAGAAATTTTTAGAGTTAAAGTGTTTCCAACAGATACCATTGGGCATTTTATCAACTGACCAGTTTCTGAATCAATAATCTCCGGAACGCATGATGACGCAAAAATCACAAAGACCAATATGGGAAACAAGGACAAGTTAAAGCTCATTTAGGCTTATCGACCTGATGCTATTTCTCTTAAATAATTTCTATTATTTAGTAGATTATCCGTCTATCACTGTCAGGTAATGTCTTAATAGAATGGCTGAGCTTGCCAACTTTGAGCTAAGTGAACGCAGTAAAGTAAAATATGGCGGAGAACATGGGATTCGAACCCACGAAACATTGCTGTTTACACGCTTTCCAAGCGTGCGCCTTCGACCGCTCGGCCAATTCTCCGCATATTGATGAAAGGAAAATTTTTAACACAGGGTGATTTAGGTGTCTAATATTATGAGTTTTTATAGCTGTATTTACCACGTTTTTGCCTAAAGAACTGACTCAAGAGTCTTGAGCTCTCATAGTGGCGCACCCCGCCAACAACAGAGAAAGAGTGGTTTAATCTCGAGTCCCTGTGAAAGTTGTAGTTAAGAGAGAGCGCCCCTCCCTTCGGATCGTAAGCTCCAAAAACGAGAGAGCCAATTCTTGCTTGCCACAAAGCTCCCATACACATCAAACAAGGCTCAAGTGTAACAACAAGCGTACAAGAGTTCAGTCGCCAATCACCCAAATGTTGAGCCGCTTTTTCCAAAACAATAATTTCGGCATGCCCTGTAGGATTTTTGGATGACTCTTTTTTATTGCCAGCAGAGGCAATTACTTTGCCTTGAGAATCTAAGATACAAGCCCCAATCGGAACTTCATCATTGCGGCCGGCTTCCTCCGCTTCTTGCAAAGCTTCACCCATGGCCCATTCTAAATCTTGAAATTTATGTGGGCTCATTTTTGAACTTCTTTTTTTGTTTTAATTTTCGCTCGCTCTTCCAAAACTTTACAAAATTGCTAAAAACACTCACATCACTTGGGTCATCGAGAATAAATCGAACACCGTAATTATAGGGACGACCAACACTATATTTTCTCTTACTCATTACTTCTACTTTGAACTTCATACTCTCTAAATCATCAAAAGGTTCAATTTTTAAGGTTTCACCTAATTTGAAATCTTTAAAAGAAGCAATACAACCAGCACCTCTTCTTAAGTCCGTAAGACGACCATCTGACTTCTCATCTTTGATAAGTACATTGATTTTTAAATCGTCTCTATAGCGAAAATCGTATTCCCACCAGCTAACAATAGGGTAAAAAATTGGCGTCCAAAGAGAATAGGCTTGAACAACTAAAAGAAACAAAGCTGCCGAATAAGCGACAAAACTCATTGAAAAGAACGGTTGGTTAAAAATTTTTAATATTAAAAATAAGGCGAGGAAACCTAAAAATGGCCAGAAGGAATAATAAAGTCTCTTTAAAAGCCGGGCCAGTAAATAAAAGTAACCAGAAGATATGAAAATTGCCAAGATAAGAGAAAGCCAAGAAGACTCTCTTACAGCTTCGTAAAAAAATGCCAGCAACAAAAAGAAGAATACACCCCAGTTAAGAATCTCGGACCGATCAATTTCTTGCTTTAATCTAAGTTTATTTATGATTAGCTTCACACGATCATTATACATCAATAGTTGCTGGCCATAAAAATCATTCGATAGATTAATAAGATGAGGCTGATCTTGATGATTGTGTCGCGTCAGTGACAGAGAAGTTCCGATGAAGGACAAGAGAAGTCATTAAAGTTAAAGGATCAAAATAAGAAAATAATGGCGCACCCTGAGCGATTCGAACGCCCGACCTTCTGATTCGTAGTCAGATGCTCTATCCAGCTGAGCTAAGGGTGCGAGTAGTGTCGTTTTTTACCTATTTTTGACGCATTTATCAAGGATAATTATCTTGGGCCAAGCAAAACCTTAGGAAATTTTACGACTTAAGGCCTATTTCATAAGTTCTTTCACAAAGTTGCCAGAATTCTTTCATTTGTGGAAAGGTTTCTAAGAATGAGGTGCCCCTTCTTTCATCATGGGCCTTAAAATAGAGATAGAAGTCACTTCTCTGGTGAGACAACCAATCTTCAGATTTCTCTTGCTTCATCCAGGCCAAAATCCGTTCCATTTTTTGAATTTCTGCTTTTTTTATTCCGATTCTCTCATCCTGTCTTTCATTCATAAAAGCTATGAGGTCATTCATTTTTTCATAAAAATCTTCAGTTAAGATTTGTGCTGAAAAAATTTCAGGCCCCTGAAGATGAGGAATATCCAACAGGATTTGTCTTTTTTCATTATTAAATCTCTTTCTAAGAGAAAGCATGTATTCCAAAAACTGCTTGAAGCCTACAACACTTAGATTATTGAAGGTACACATAAAGGCCACTGAGCCAGTTGGTATTTCATTTAAATACCACTCAAGATTTTTTTCAAAATCGTTAAGCTTCAAACCCGTTCTTATATATTCCGCTTGCTCACCCCAAGTATCCAGGCTTGTGTGGAGTATATGTCTCTTAATTTTTCCATCGGCAACGAGAGGCTTTATTAAATCCATAAAGCGTTGCATCTGTTTTTCTGGAATACCTAAATTTGAATTTATAGAAAGATCAAGTTGGTCTTGCGGGTTTTCATTTAACCACTCTAATACCTTATAAGTATTAGGACTCAAAAGTGGTTCCCCACCAGTAATCCTAAAGTACATTAGATCTTTTACAAGGTTTGGCCACCACTCCCAAAATGCATCGAGATAGGGGTTATTATCTTCCTCTAAGGGATTATGGCCTTTAAACTTTAGCCATTTAATACTTTGGTGATCATGCTTTGATAGTTTTATTGCTCCATGCTTTTTAATCTCTTGCATCCATGAAGTGCTGATCGTTGGGGAGCAATACATACATTTAAAGTTACAGGTTGAACTGAAGCTAACTTCAACATAGCTTGGATTAATATTTTCATCCCACTTTAAATTTTTTACCTTTTCAAAGTAGGGAAGGGTCCAGTCGTCAACTCCACGATAATGACGGTCGGAATAATTGTTTCCGGGAAGGTCTTCAATATCCCAACAAATTTTACACTCCGCAGGTCTTTCCCCATTTTTCATTTGTTTTCTTGCGATCTTTTTAAACTTTGTATTATGGAGAGCAGAAGGATCTTTTTTTAATTCACTCAAAGGTATTTTGTGGGGAAGAGGCAGGTAGCAAGAATGAGTATGACCAGTCATTAGATGAATTGTTACGTGCATCCACTTCGCCATACAAAAGGATGATGACACCTCATTAAGCTGCTCTCTAACTACATCTAATTTTCCAATATCTCCAAACATAAATCACCCTTAGTGATGATAGCACCTCTACGACATAGAAAAAAATTTTTCGATTTTTTGAACTAGGTTAAAAATGGCGGAGATGGTGAGATTCGAACTCACGGAACGGTCAGACCGTTCGACACCTTAGCAAGGTGCTCCCTTCGGCCACTCGGGCACATCTCCGCAGTTTTTTAAATGGCGGAGGACACAGGATTCGAACCTGCGGACCTGTTAAGGTCAATGGTTTTCAAAACCACCGCTTTCGACCGCTCAGCCAATCCTCCGCGAGATCCTAGAATATAATCGCAGACCTATGAATTGACAATATGAAGTCCAAATTTACCTAGAAAGTGCACGAATTTGATTCTCAACCTGACTCCGATCCGGCGCGTTAGGGTAAAGTTTTAGATAAGTTCTAAACTCTTCTATGGCCAATCCACTTTGACCAACACCTTGGTAAATAAATCCTAGCTGTTTTCTAATCTCAGGCATGTCTGGGGCCTGCTTCTTTGCTCTTAGATACAGCTCTCTAGCGATCTCATAATTCCTCTGATTTAACTTTATGAAGCCCAGACTCATAAGAGACTCAACATTTCTTGGATTAATTGAAATGGATTTCTCTAGGTTCTTAATGGCATCACTAAACTTACCTAGTAGACGCTGTGTTTCTCCAAGAATGTAATAACCATTGTAAATCTTAGGATTATTTTCTTTTTCCTTTTCAGCAGCAAGAAGGGCATTCTTATAGTCCTTCATTTTCAAATAAACCTTAGCTATTAAATAATAGGCGCCTGGGTAAGTTGATAACCTCTTTGTCACGCCTAATAAAACCTCTAAAGACTTTTGGTAGCGGCCAAGGGAGGCATATGTTTTTCCAAGAAGCATTCTCGTCGTAACATCTCCCGGATTAATTTCTAGCAACAACTCAGCATTAGTAATGACATTATCCATATTTTCTTCAATTTGAGCTGCCTTAATTAAGAAAGAGTAAAAGGCTGGATCTTCAGTATTCAAGTTTTGAATTTTTTCTTTCATTTCTTTAAATTGAGCAAGTTGTCCATTTCGGTAATAAAAGGTGGCAATATCACCCATAAGGCGTGGGTTGTCTTTATTGTCCGTATCGAGTGCAGTCTGAAGGTAACCAATTGCTGTATCAGCTCCCTCTAACTCAAAAAGTATTTCTCCATATAGTGATTTATATTCGATATTCAGTGGATCAAGGGTAATGGCCTCAGCAAGCTTGGCCTTACTCAGATTATACTGTCTGCTTCGGGAATATATTTTGGCCATCAAATAATAATCCTCATCTCGAAGTGGATTCCTTGCAACAGATTGGCTTAAAAACTTAATCGCGAGAGGATACCTCTTTGCTCTTTCATAGTAGTGGCCAACGACTGACTCATATAAGGGATGCTGCCGCAGCTTAGAATTGGAGATGGCCCCCACCTCTAGTTGTGCTTCATCGATTTTATTCGCTTCGTACAAGGCCCTAACCAATGCAAAGCTAACGTGTGGATTTCTTGGATATTCTCTTCTTAGAAATGTTAATGTATCTATGGCTGATTCAAAGTAGCCTCTTTGAATCTGTAATTCTGCTAAGTTTAAATCTGCAGGTAAAAAGCTTATCTCGAGATCCACAGCTTCAATTGCTACTCGAAAGGCATCTTCCCACCGTCTTTCTTTACTAAGTTTTTTCGATTTTCTCATTAAATCGAGGGCCTTTGACTCGAGAATTAATTTTTCAGCGACTTTTCCACCACCAACTTCAAGACTGGCCAATTTAGAACGAAGTCGATTCGTATCATTAATCTTTAAGGCGAGTTTAAATAGTATTGCAGCCGTTTTCACATCTTTACCGTAAGCTGAAAGGATACCTAGGTTCTCCAAGTAATTAGCGTAATAAATGGGAGAACCTTCAAAGGATAATTTTTCGATTTGTTTTAAAATTGAGGAATACCTTTTAAAGTTTTCCTCTCTTAATAAATATTCAGAATAGTTCAAAAGTAGCGCTACAGAAGAGGGGTATTTCTGAAGACCTTCCTCTACAACTTTTTTTCCTAAATCATACCTTTCATCGAGCGTATGAAAATTACTCATAGCAAGATAGGCTTCAAAGGGTAAGTTTGGATACTCTCTTATTTTTGTTAAAATCTTTTTTGCTTTTGTTAAGTCGCCTACTTTTATGGCCAAGTCGAGGTAAAGAGAATGTAGCTTTAATGTTGGTTTCCCAACCCTTAGGAAGTTCTCAAGTAAATTAATCGCACTATTATGTTTGCCATTATTTGCATAGAAAAGAGTAGTCCCTATCGCAATATTAATATCTGTAAGCACCTTTGATCTTGTGATCTTAATTAAATTAAAAATTATCGCCGCCCCCTTACTTTTATTCGAGACGTTATTAAAAAGCTCACCATAGGTGAGGATAAGAAAACCAAGGGCGGGGTTATTTTTAAATTTAAACTCAATACTCTGCTTAAAATAAGTGCTTGCCTCTACTTTACTTAAGTAGCTGCTTCTTCGATAAGCTTCTAGACCCTTTCTGAAGTTTAGATCGGCCTTCTCTTTATCTTCAACTTCGTATGTTATTGGAGCGCTAACCTTTAAATATTTCGGCTCGAATTCTTTTTCCTTTGGATCTTCATCTAAAAGGAACCAAATGATAGCGATAAAGGCGATAGCTACTATTGGTGATATTCCCTTCTTTTTCTTCGGCTCTTCTACTTCCTCAAAATCATCATCAGCTTCAACTTCTTTATTTTTCTCTTTAAGGTCTCTTTTTTTCTCATCCTCAATTTCTCGCTCTAAGCTTTTTGCTTCTCTTTTCAAACTAACTAGTGCATTTCTATCAATAAACTGAGTGCTCTCATCAAAACCTACTTCTTCCTCCCGTGCTTCCTCTGCTGCCTCTTCCAGCTCCTTTTCTTTTTCACGCTTATTAATTTCAAGTTTTTTCTTTTGCTCTTCTTGTTCTTTAAACCACTTCATTGCCTCAGGGTTTACTTGGGTCTTATCAACATCGTTAACTTGCTTTCTTTTTAGAACCACCGTTTTTTCAAAAGAATCCTCTTCCTCTGGTATCTCTTCTTCAATTTCTTCTTGGGTTGATGGTTCTGGAACCTCATCTACAGTTTTTTCATTATACTTTTTCTCCAAAGCTTCATAATCAAACAATTGACTGGGGTCCTCTCTAGTAAACCTAAATTCTTGATGTTCACTCTTTTGTACACTTTCTTGTAGCTCTTCTACTTTTTTTATTTTTTCACTCTGACTCTCTTCTTTTTCTTTTTTCCTTTGAGCTTCTTTTTGTTTTGCCAAAGAGATTCTAGCGATTGTTGAATCATTATCCCCTTCCTGATCAGAGGCAACCACTTCGCCTTTAGCTAAAGAACTTAACAAATTATTTATCTCTGGAATCATAGAAATACTTTCCCAATCACCTGTTGGAAAAATTTGAGCAGTCTCGTCGCCACCAATATGTCCTTTGCTATATAATTCCCCAACTTGGGAAATTGCAAAAGGACCGACAATCCGACCATTAGAAAGTTTTATTCGATATTTTTTGGCCATTATCTAATACTTATAAGTACACCGATAATTATAGCCGATAGTGTGAGGGGATTTGCTAAATGGTCAATTTTTCTCTCTTTTTGAAAGGAACTCTTAAATTCAATCCAAAAAATTAAATTTAGAAACCAAAATAGTCCAATAAAGTAAAATACACTTAAACCCATCCCCTCTAAAGAAGAGGTTTTTATTGCCTGATCTAAGAATTGACTGATATTTCCCCAAAACAATCCAGACATTCCGAGGAAACTAAATAAATATAGGTAGGGCCTTACCTTTTCTGAGCATTTTAAAGAACGACTAATATAAGGTAGGTAAGAATATATATTGAAACACAAAATTACTTTCAATATATCTTCATTAAAAACATTATTTTGACTGAAGTAAATTATTATCAAAAACAGTTCTCCAGACCTTTTAAATACCTTCCATAACTCAAGGCTTGATCGTGAAGAAAAAATAGTTAATATGGCCAAGCAAAATATTGCGACCTGACTTCCGAGAAGTACCTCATGTGGAATAATAAAATTTGTTTTTAAAATTACAGCTACGAATAAAATTGCTCTATTTGCCAGTGGATAAGAGTAATCTTTTAAGGCGTCCTTATCTAGACCTAATGGAATTAACTCATTTGATAGCCAATACAAAAATACCAACATCCCCATACCAACAACTTGTGAATTTATTTGAGCCATTAAAAACGCTAAAGAAATTACTGTTATGGTAATAAATGTCTTCTTTATCGTATAAATCCAATTACCTGGACCCATATTTAAAAAAAGTTGGAGTATAAAGAAGAAAAACAATATGCCCCAATAGTTTTCAACATTAAGAAATTTAATAATTAGATGGATCGAGAGTATAAGTATCAAGGGAACAGAAAAGTGTGGCACTAAGGTACGATTGGCCAAGTCCGCAGGTCTAGTAAATTGAAATAATATAATTTCCACAGCAACAAGATAGAAGAAACTAGAATGTGGACCACTAACCAAAACACCTCTACTTAAAAAGAGGTCTAACATTATGTCTATTAATAAAGCTACAATGACAATGACTGTAACTAATTGCCCTGCTCTTTGAGCTTTAGGCTTACCAGCCCCCAACAACATGCTAATAAAAGTTATCACTGACATTGCTATAGTCATTTTATTCCCTCTACTCTTCGTGCCCAAACAGCACGAGTAAAGTTATTTTCAAAGAGAATATACAGAAGGACAAAAACACTAAACAACTGCGGAGCTGAAGCCTTATATTTGATAAAAACCATTATTAAGACTGGTATTAAGAAAATTAACAAAACCCCCAACTCAACCTTAACACGAGAAATAACCTTTTTTAAATTACCCCAGTACATCCATGGAGAACATAGCGGTATCAGGATTATCATAAAAGAGTATTCGTTCGGTAAGTTTAGGGAAAGCAAAAGAATTGCTGGTAATATTAAATTTCTACCACTGTTTCTTTTAAGCAGGTACCAACCGATTACAAATATTGCCGTTAATAAGTCTGAGTTAGTTGAAGAGAAGGGCAGGTGTGTCTTCAGTAATATTAAATAAAAATAAAGAGATAATGTCTCTAACCAGAATGCTCGTTGCCCAGTCTTAGTAAAAGACTCCATACCACGAGTAAAGCTTATCAAAACAACAAAATATAAAATTAAAAACAAAGATTTTAACGTTAAAACGACGTTTATATTTGAAGTGATCTGATAAATATTTTCGTAATATTCGGCTCCCCCCAAATACACTTCAGATATCTTAATTATTAAGTAAACGATAATTGCGCCAAAGTAATTAATCATGCTACGAAATGGATTTGAAATAGAGTCATGTAATCTAATTAATAGAACGAAGTAAAAGAGATGCAAAAAACTTATATAGTTACCATTAAATAACAATAATCCTATTTGGATAATTAAAATATTTACCGGCTTACCAACCAAGGGTCTCTTGTTAAAAAGAGTAAGTAGGTACCATACCCACAAGGACATCACGAAAGTATTAGTGTAAGACAACAACATGTGCTGTGTTGTTAAAACGCCAACATATACGGCCCAGCCCCATGTTATGAGAGAAATTGATACTGGTAAGTACCTTAAGCTCTTACCTTTAAAAAGATTGAAATTATAAAGGAATAAAGCGGTCGTCCCGATTAATGCAATCACTTCAAGACCCCGATTATGTAGGTAAACCATAACAAGAATATTAAACAAACAGTTATTGAGTAAGAAAAGTTTGGTAGCTTAAAATGCTTCGAATTATGATAAGTTTTTGGCATGCTTCTATTATAGGCAATTTTTATATTATTACTTTTGGAGACTCTACGAGGAGCATCCCATTCTACAGAATGAGAAACCCTAATTACTCTATTAAATACAACCCTTTTTTTGTTCGCTATATAGACCATACCCACTGTTATAACTAAAAATAGTACTGAGAAAGGATTAATGGCCACATAAGTGGATGCTGTTGCATAAAGTAATAAAGAAGCGAGTAAGATCCATGATGAAAGTTCAAAATATTTCATCTCATTCTTTTGAGCCGGTTTATCTACCTGATAAATCTGCTTTAACAATAATATCAAGTACCCAAAACCAATAGATAAATAGGCAAGGGGAGATGTATATATCTTCTCATAGGCCCATGCGAGTGGAGTTCCATAAACACCTACCACCATTAATGAAGCCAATAGTATGTAAAAAATTTGAGAATAGCTTAGTAGCAACTTTCCTTTTTCGACTTCTATATTTTTCAACTCTACGAAGAGAGTATTTAAAATCACAATCGATGAGGTAAATATATTAAAGATGACCAAACTTGTTAGGTAGATATTTTCTGATTTTACGAAGGCCATAGTTAATATGGCCAACCACATAACTTTATACTCAATATTCTTCCTTACTATTAAGATAAAAATTATCGTTAATGCCGATAGGCAGGATAAAACGAGTAAAGATTGCTCCCTTAATTGTGGTGCTATAAAAAAAGCTCCCATAACCATAAGGTAAGAGATATCGCTATTCTTTTTAGACAGAGTTAAATAATTCACCAAATTGCCTATAAAAAATAATGGTAAGAATATTTCAGCGAGCTCAACTCTAAAGTAACTTGTATAAAAGCCTAAAGTAGTCCCAAGAAGGCCCAGGAGGGTAGTTGGAAAGTCTTGTTTCCATAATCCTTGTAAAAATATTAAAAGATAGCAATAAGGTAAAAACTTTGAATAATCACCTTCTAGCTGGCTAAACACTAAAGCAAACATGGGAAACATTAAAGTTACATGGTTTTCTAAACTACCTTTAGTGAAGTAAAATAAAAAGAAAGTAGCTAAAAGGGAATATTGATATATAGGCTCTATTCCGCTACTTAGTCCCAACAAAACAACAAAAAACATCATCAAGAGACTTTTAAAGAGAGTGGCGGCCGTAATATTACGATAACTATAATTTAAAGTTTTTGTGTAATACAAAATCAAAAATAATAACCATGCTACTAGTGTAAGTATCATCTTATTACCTTACTTTCTCTTTTAGATTTTCTTGGGTAAAAGACAATAGTAAGAGACATGGATATTATCATCAGTAGGGGCACAAAATTATCAAGATTATCCCTCTTTAAAACAATAAAGAAATAGAGCGCCATAAACATTAAGTAATTTATCCCTGTATAAATAATGGTGCTATTATTTTTTGATAACAGGAGCTTGATCATTAGAGACATACAAAAGAACATTATTAGTGCACCAGTCATAATCTGTTTCTCCCTCTTTGGAAGGCATAAATCGAAAGTGCTGTTATTATAATTAAGATTATTTCAAACATAATAAGAACTTCTGGTCCTATAACTAAACCTAAAAAGCCTGCCTCTATCTTCTCTCTATTTAAAAAATAAATACCGAAACTAGGCAGAAAGGCTAAATATGTGACAACCTTTTCATGAATAGTTGAGTGTTCTTTTGTCTTTGTAAAAACTAATGACTTTTTGGCGACGAATACGACCGGTAACACGATGCTCACGAAAAGCATCATTTCTATCGGGCCTTTTATAATCCAAACAACAAGTGATGTTATTAGTAAGTTTATCATTATGGTCGCCATCGGTCTCTTTTCACCACCAATGAGAGTGATCAAGCCTAATACCAAAATAAAAGTGAGGACCATATTTTCTTTAATCATTTAGTCTTATTACTCGTTTTGTTTTTATTAAACTATATTTGAATACCCAAACTATAATAATACAAAAAATAAACTTGGCTATCATACTTATACTCTGAAGCAATACCGTTTCTAGACCAGGGGAAAAGTTCTGCTTTTCCAAAATTGATGGAAGTCCATATCCTCCTAGAAATCCAAAAATAAACATGATTATATAAGTATTAAAAAACAAGTGGTTCACGAGGGTAAAGTTTGTCTTTGGATTTTCGATCTCAGTGTACAAAAGATTTAAAATCAAAATTAATCCCAATGGATTGTTAATTAAGAAGTAATTTCTTAGTCCATACTCATTAAAGCTTTTTTGATATTGTACCATTTGCTCAACGGAGAAAGATGGAGAATAGATTACAAAAGTTAGTAAAATTCCGAGTAGTAATGGCACCTTATAGAAAATTTTCTTATAAGTAGGATCATACAGACTTCTTAAAATTTCACTAATTATTAGTATGCCAAAAAAGAATAACCAAGAGTTCTCGTTGGAGATAATGCCTAGATAAACCTCAGTTCCTGCGACATCGAAACGATCTGATAGTTGTACAAAAAATAATGGTAAGATCGCAGAAAGGACTGTTCCCATGTATAGAGCTATACTGAAAAACTTCCCCCTCTTTTCCTGAATATAGAATCCATTGTTTTCATTAAAAATTCTTAACAGCAAAACCTTAAGTATTGTTAAATTGGCTATTTTTTTACGGTTGAAGATCGTAATAAATTCTTCTCTAATCCAAAGAGAAAAGCACAGTAAGAAGAACAGCAACACTAGAAAATGAATTGCCTTTATTGACTCTAAAAATACAAGCAAACCTTAACCTTATGTTTTTCTTTGTATAAAATTAACAAAAGCAGTCACGATTAAAAGACTCATAATTATTTTAGGACTTTCGCTGAATAAAGAGTAATTAATGTTTCTAAATTTTATAAAAATCAACCATGTAATTAGCGGCAACAAGAAAATAATAAAGCTAAAGTTTTCGATTTGATTACTAGAAAATGCCTTATGTGAGTTTGGCTTTCTTGAGAAGTAAACTAGGGTTGTTAACAGTAAGAGTAAAACAACCCCTGTAATTATGGCGCTAATATACATTTATTGGAGGAAAACCTTTGCGCCATCCGCCAATACAATGAGCTTTTCCCAGAATAAACCAAGCACAACCACCGGAATGGTCAAGGCCACAACTGCCCCCTGGTTGAATATATTAAAGCCTGAAATAGCCTCTTCACTTTCTGGATCTTTTAGCATCATTAACCGTACTATTTTTAAATAATAGTAAAGGGATACAACTGAATTGATACCTGCGATAACGGCCAATACATAATATTTTTTGGCCAATAGAGCGGTGAAGATATGAAACTTCGCTACAAATCCACTAAACGGTGGAATACCCGCTAGACTGAACATTACAATACATAAAGCGATCGCCATGAGGGGATATCTAAATGCAAGACCGGTAAAACGCTCAAAGTGATCATTTCCATATTTGTCAGAAACAAACGATACGACATAGAATGCCGCCAAGGTCATAAAGAGATAGGTAACTGAATAAAAAATTACGCTTCTAGTTCCCAACTCACTTATAACCAAAACACCCATTAACATCATGCCGGCATGAGAGATCGAAGAATATGCTAACATTCTTTTTACTGACCTCTGTCCAATTGCACTGACATTACCAACCGTCATTGTTAGGGCAGCAACTATCGATAAAACACCTACCCAACCAATATTTAAAGCGCCAGGGTTTGCAAAGAATGTCTGGGACACTCGTATTAAGGCAGCTAAACCAGCTACCTTTGGTACGATGCTAAAAAATGCTGTAACTGGTAACGGTGAACCCTCATAAACATCTGGTGCCCACATATGAAATGGCACACAAGCGATCTTGTATCCAATCCCTGCAAAGAAGAATAAGAATGAAGGCAAGAGAATCGCAATTTGTGTCGTATCTACTGTACTTAGAACCACTGCCATTTCAGTAAAATTTATACTTCCTAGTACTCCAAAAATATGGCTCATACCAAAGAGCATAATTCCAGAACTCATTCCGCCGTAAAGAGAGTACTTCAACCCTGCCTCAGAGCTTCTTTCATCGCCCTTCTTTAAACTTGCGAGTACATAAGAGAGAATTGAGAGAGTTTCAATACCGATAAATAACACCAGCATATTGTTCGCCGACGAAAGTAGCATCCCGCCAACAAGCACGCCTGTTGCCATGATTATAAATTCAGGCTTTAGGTTTCCTTCAATGTCATTACTTGTACTAGCTAGATATACGGCTCCAATAGTTCCTAAGACCATGACCATTTTCATAAGAGAAGAAAATGAGTCAATAATTAGACTATTGGTAAAGATTGCAACAGGTTCCTTACCTAATGAAGCAAAAGAAAATACCAGTACCGATACTAAACCGATTCCGGCAGCTAGAAATAGAAAGCCTCTCCCTTTTTCCTCTTCCTTATAAGTTGCCTCGATAAGGATGAGTCCAAACATAGTAAGACAAGCCAATAGCTCAGGAATGAAATGACTTAAACTTGCTAAATAATTCTGTCCCATGAGTTATTCCTATTTAGTATGTAGCGAGCATACTTACGAGTTTACCGACCGATGCTCTCATCACATTTAGTACGGGTGAGGGATAAATCCCAAATACAACTACGGCAACACAAAGTGGCACCATAAAAGCGATTTCTCGAGCATTCATATCGGTGTATGATTTACATTCCTCTATAACGTCACCAAAGAACATTCTCTTAAACATCCACAGCAGGTAAGCCGCTCCAAGCAATAAACCGATCAAGGCCAAGACTGTTATCGTCGTGTACTTCTCGTATATACCTAAGAAAATCAAAGCTTCTGATATGAAGCCAGATAGACCAGGTAGACCCATAGAGGCAAACATTGCGATGATAAAGATAATCGTAAACTTTGGAAGCTGTGTATAAAGACCTCCGAAGCCTTTGGATCCGTCTGGTCTAACAATCCAGCGGTGATGTGATCTCTCGTAAAGTATTCCGATCAAAAGGAACATCATGGCCGTTGAAGTACCGTGATTAAACATCTGAAGAACAGCACCGTTCATACCCGTAACAGTCATTGCAGCAAGACCTAGCATCACAAATCCCATGTGAGATACAGAAGAATAGGCCACAAGTTTTTTAACGTCGGTCTGAGCCATTGCACAAAATGCGCCATAGATCACATTTATTAAACCTAACCAAGCTATTGCATCCGCAAAATGTACTGATGCACCTGGAAAGATTGGGAAAGCTATTCTTAAAAAGCCATAAGTACCCATTTTAAGCAGAACACCGGCAAGTATGACTGATACTGCTGTTGGAGCCTGTACGTGGGCATGCGGTAACCATGTATGGAAAGGGAATACTGGCACCTTAATAGCGAAACCAATGAATAGGAAAATAAAGAATAATTTTGAAAAGCTTAACGTTGTTCCGAATAGTTCTATAGTTAAGTCTGAGAACCTTCCTCCTTGTAGAGCAAGAATACTGAAACTATCAACACCCTTACCTGAAGCGTAATATAGCGCAACCATTCCAACGAGCATTAAGATTGATCCGAAAAACGTATAAAGAAAGAATTTAACTGCAGCATACTCTCTGTTTTCTCCTCCCCAAATTCCAATCAGGAAAAACATCGGTATCAACATCACTTCCCAGTAAACGTAGAAAAGGAAGAAGTCCAAAGCAAAGAAAACACCAAACACGGTAGTCTGAAGAAATAAGAAAAGAGCAAAGTATCCTTTTATCTGTTTTGTAACAGTCCAGGAGGACAGAATACAAAGCATAAAGAGTAGCCCTGTTAGAATAATCATTGGTAATGATATTCCATCAACTCCTAAGTTATAAAAGATATTAAAGCTACTAATCCATGGGATCTTCACATTAAAGGCTTCTTGCATACCTGGAACACTGGTGTCGAACTTTGAATAAAGAACCAACGTCAACACAAAGGTAATCGCAGTATTTACCAATGCCCACCAGCGAATTAAGTTTTCTTTTGATTTAGGTATTAATAAAACACCTATGACACCAATAAATGGTGTCCACAAAATCCAGTTTAAAAGATTTGATGATGCCTGCACGGATCTTCTCCTTTCTCTTCTATATACAACGAGTTAAATATTTAAAGTCCAAATGTAACCAGTCAGTACCAAAATGATCACAATAAAATAAAATTGGATCTTTCCGGACTGAATAGTTCTTAAAATTACATTAAAAAAGCGAACACTAGCGCCCGTTCCATCAACAGCAACGGTGTCGACAATAATATTGTCAAACCAGTTGGCCATAGTGAACAAGACTCTGTTTACCTTTTCCCAGCCATCGATAGCATAGCGGTCGTAAATTCCCATATCGATAAAGGCCAACAAGTTATTTAAAGGTAAAAGTCCTTTTTGAATAAAGCCTTTTATATAAACGTCATCAAAGTAGTACTTATTTTGAAGCGCCCTATACCATCTTGAGAATAGTGATACCCAAAAACCAGGATTCCAAGATCTCCAGAAATACATCATCGTTGCAATGAACACGCCAGAGAAAGCAATGACAATTGAGACTAAAGCTCCGATATGATGAATGTGATGAACATGGTGGGCTTTTTCGGCACTTAAGCCGTGGTTGCTGTCATATTTTGATTTAGTGAAAGTTTCAGTGCTTGAATTATTAACAAAACTAAACGGCTGAGACTGACGGTTGTTAAAACTCGCTAGGTTTGGTTTCACAATCAATGTTTGAAACCACTCAAATTTTTCACCGGCAACTTTAATAAAGCCCTGCCCAGTTAATGAACCAGAGTAAAATAAACCTAGTGTAAATAATGAAAGAATAAGTAACGGAAGGTTTCTATTCCAACTTAAAGTTTCTTTTTTCGTATGGTCATAAAGCTCTTTATCTCTTGGCTCCCCAAAAAATGTTAAGAACATCATTCTGAACATATAAAATGCTGTCAGAAGTGCTCCGCCGAAACCGAGTAGGGCAGGACCCCAGTAAACTTTGTTATCAAGGGCCATTAATAGGGCATCACCAAGAATTCTATCCTTTGAAACAAAACCACTAAAGAATGGAATGCCTGCAATTGCCAATGTACAGAAAAGCATGGCCAAGAATGTGTAAGGCATTTTATTTTTTAATCCACCCATCCGTGGCATTTCCTGCACGTGAGCATGAGTGTGGTGATCATGAAGTGAATGAATTACCGAGCCTGCAGATAAGAATAAACATGCTTTAAAAACTGCGTGAGTTATTAGATGCATAAAGGCTGCGTTATAAGAGCCAACCCCAACTCCCAATACCATATAACCAAGCTGAGAAATTGTAGAATAGGCCAATACGGCTTTTATATCTGTTTGGACTAGTGCAATTGTTGCTGCACCAAAAGCTGTAATCCCACCAATATAGGCAATAAGCGTAGTTAAATTTCCTGCCTCCATAAGTGGATAGCAACGCAAACTTAAGTAAACACCTGCAGCAACCATTGTCGCCGCATGAATTAGTGCTGAACAAGGAGTCGGTCCCCACATCGCATCTGGCAACCAAACCTGGAGAGGAACTTGGGCTGACTTACCAATTGTTCCCATAAATACACTAAATCCTGCAAACGTAGCGAGCGGTATACCTAGGGCATACAAGCCGTTAAATTTTCCCATACCTATGGCCTGATAGATATCTACAAAAGATACGCTACCAACTACCGACCAAATGGCCAAAATACCGAGTAAGAAAAATACATCTCCCACTCGTGTTGTCATAAAAGCTTTCATTGATGCATTACCTGCACCCTCTTTTTCATAGTAAAAGCCAATTAGAGAATAAGAACAAAAGCCCATTAGTTCCCAAAAGATAAATACTGAAATTAAGTTTTCCGAGAGAACTAGAGCAAGCATCGCACTTGTAAATAATGAGAGATAAACGAAGAACCTTCCATATCTTTTATCATCACGCATGTAATAGGTTGAAAATATATGAATTAAAGACGCAACACCCGTAACCATAAAGAGCATAGTTGCAGTCATGTTATCTATATATATTCCCATATCCATTTTAAATGGAAACGATCCATAAGAAAGATCAAACCAGGTAAATGTTTTATGAATATAGTAGTCGGCGCTAAAGACGTTTAAAAAATCAAAGAACACTCTGGCTGCGTAGAAGAAAGAACCTATTACGGAACCACAGCTTATAATTACTGCTAATGTTGTAAAACGCTTTACAATGAAAGCATTAATCACAAAAGCAAAGAAAGGTAATAAAACTATTGGGGCAATCGTACTAATCGTATATTCCATCTTTTATCCCTAAACCTCTAGCTTTGAAGTTGAGCAGCATCATCAATATGGATTGTTTCTTTGATTTGGAAAAATCTAATAACAATCGCAAGGCCAACGGCTGCTTCTGCGGCAGCAATTACAATAATAAACAAACTCATTAAATGCCCTTCAAGGTTATTATTTATAAACCTTGTGTAGGCGGCAAAATTTAAAGCTGCGCTATTTAGAATAAGCTCGATTCCCAACATCATCGCAATGATATTTTTTCGAGCTATCATAACAGCTATACCTGCTATAAAGAGCGTGAATGAAATAAAAAGATAAGATGATAGTGAAATCATATTATTTCCTTAACCTTTTCGAGGTCTTGCAATAACAGCTGCGCCAACAAGTGCACCCAGTAATAAAATTGATGATATTTCAAATGCAAGTACGTGATCCGTTACCAGTAAAGTTCCAATTTTTTCAACTGTTGATGAAAAAGCTGGTAATTCACCTTTTGTGTAAGATTTCATAAAGTTTGCCATGAGCTTTAATACGGTAAATGAAATTACCAAAACACTAAAACCTGCAATTACATAAGTTTTGGTGCTACCCATAGCTGGTATTTTTTCAATACCAAACTTATTGGAATTATCAGAGCTACCACCCGTTAACATAACGGCAAAGAGCATAAGAATAACAACGCCACCAGCGTATATTACTAACTGTGCTGCCGCGAGAAAATCAGCTCCAATAACTGCATACAGTCCAGCGATTCCAAAAAGGGAAGCCAGCAACAATACACAGGCATGCATTAGATTTTTTGAGAAAACAACACCAGCGGCACCAATGATACAAAGGGCTGCTGATAAGAAAAATAGTATATTTTCAAACATAACTAACTCCTACCTTAATGGCCGCCGCCATGGGCTCCGCCGCCGAGATGACTTAAGACTTCCCAGATTGATTGACCATCAAAAGCAAAAACCCACAAGGTTATACCTACAAGATTAAATAGTGCTATTGGTGTTAAGTACTTCCAACAAATTGTCATTACCTGATCTACTCTAATCCTTGGGAAGGTCCATCTAACCCAAATTACGACATAATAGAGAAATAATGTTTTTGTTAAGAAAGATCCCATTTGTAGTAATTGACCAATATTTTTACCGATGATGGCAGGTAGTCCGAGCTTTTCTACAAACACAACACCATTTCCAAGATCAAAAGGCACTTTATAGCCACCCAAAAATGCTGCTGCCGCGACTCCGCAAAGAACAAATACTTCTATATATTCTGCGAGAGCAAAAAGACCAAATCGCATTCCAGTGTATTCAGTGTGATAACCAGAAACCAGTTCAGACTCAGCCTCAGGCAAATCGAAAGGTGCTCTATTCGTTTCGGCCAACATACCTATGAAGAAAACAAAGAACGCTATAAAGGTGAAAGGGTTATGAAGAATATACCACTGATGGGGAAAGCCACCCTGAGTTTCTACGAAACTACCAAAACTCATTCCACCGGAAATTAAGACGATAGATAGAATTGTTATTGTTACAGGAACTTCATAACTAATAATCTGAGAGGCACCTCTCATCCCGCCAAGCATTGACCATTTTGAGTTAGCTGAATAGCCCCCCAAAAATACAGCAACACCAACAAGGGAAGACACACCGATTAAGTAAAAAACACCAATATTGAGATTTGTTAGCGTAAAGCCAGATGAAAAAGGCAGTACGGCCAATGTTGCAAATACTCCGATGAGTGCAAGTAGAGGAGCTAAGTTAAAAAGTGTTCTGTCTGCTTGAGCAGGAAAGATATCTTCTTTCATAAGCATTTTCACGCCGTCAGCGAGAAACTGAAGAAGACCATAAGGACCAACTCTGTTTGGTCCTTGTCTAAGCTGAATATCTGCTGAAATTTTTCTTTCAGCATAGGTACCTAAACCACCGACCAAGGCCATCACGTTTACAACGAGAAAAGAAGCTACCGCAAAAACCAAAAATGTCACTAAACCAGAGGCATCAAATCCCAAAACTTCAGAGATGAAACCAATAGCTTTTCGATGAGCTTCGAATTGATTTAGATAATCATTAATAGAGGGACTCATGCCTTCTCCTCAATACCTTTTAATTGATTAACTTGATCTTCACTTAACTGGAAGGATCTTACCCAATCAAGGTCACCCTTGCTCCAGCAGTAAATAATTCCAAAAACTAAAACAGATATAAATACTAATAATGAACCAACTAATACTGCACCTTCGCCAATGGCCACAAACTTTCTAAAGATTGCTGCTACTGGAAACATAAGTGCGCCTTCAACATCAAAAACGATAAAGACTAAAGAAACGACATAAAACCGTACGTTGAAGTTGGACCAAGCTGTCCCAACAGGATCCTCTCCACATTCATAAGCTTGCTCCTTAAGAGCACTGGGCTTAAAGGGTCTAAGAACTTGAGCGACAAAAACAGCTACAACTACCAAACCCACGGCCAAAGCCATAAGAATGATAACCGGCATGTATACGTCTAAGGTATAGGACGTCATTTGCAGGAACTCCGTTATATTAAGGTGTTGAAAAACTACATGAACTTTAACATATTGGAAACATTTTGAAATGGCTTTTTTGCTCGACTTAGTCTACTGATAAAGCTTCCCTGCAATATCAATTCTCAGTTCAGGATTTTATTTTGACGCATCTTAGAACAATTAAAAATAAAATTAGCGAAAATCAAATCACTAATGATTTTCCCACAAAGCTTGTTGGACTAGACGCATCTAAGTATTTTTTATTTTTAAAATATAATATCGACTTTTTAAAAGAGGGACACACAAAGAATAATATTTTTATTTTTCCAGATCAAGATTCTGCGGAAGCCGCATACGACCTGGCCAAAGCTAGCCTTCACCAAACCAGAATTCTATTTTTCCCAGGCCTAGACCATAGTCCCTATGGCGGACACATTGCATCAGAGAGAACCGCTTTCGAAAGGTTTTTTACACTAAACAAACTATGTGACGACGCCGAGCATCCAGGTGGAATCATAATCACAACCATGGAAGCACTACATCAAAAGCTTCCACCGGCCCAACTTTTAAAAACTAAGAATCTGTTATTACAGGTATCTGATATTGTAAGCCCCGACGAACTCAAGGGAAAACTCAGGGATCTGGGGTACCAAAACTCGATCACGGTTGAAGAACCGGCAACTTTTAGTCATAAGGGCGAGATCTTCGACATATACCCAACAAGTGGTGATCCCTTCAGGATTCATTATTTCGACGACATGATTGAGGAAATTTTTCTTATCGATAGGGAAACACTTAAGACAAAGAGAGATTCTCCACTAGAAAAAGTTCATTGTGGAATATCACCAAGAGCATTTTGTAACCCAGAGTTTTCTACAAACCTGAGATCTGCCATTCCTATGCCTGCCGTTTCTCATAAATTAAAGTTTGAAAAACGCAAAGATGTATTGAGCAAACTTAGCGATAGTTTTTTATTTGAAAGCTATTCAACATTTATTCCACTTTTTACTGAAAAAAATGACTCATTATTTGATTACCTTGGAAATAAAGATTTTAGAGTCCATATTTTTAACAGTTTTAAGACTCTAGAAGAGTGGTCCATATTATGGAGCGACCTTCTAGAAGAACATTCCAAATTTGAAAGTGACACTGAAAGTGACTGCATCTTATCCAGCCCTACGAAACTATATTTTCAAACGCTAGAGGACAAACTTAATCAATCATCTACAGTCCATATAAACGAACTAGAGATTTCCGTAGATATGGAGAATGATTTTCACAATCTTGAAATTAAGTTTGAAAACTTTAGTCATTATATTGATCTCGTATCACTGAAAAATAGAGATAAATCTGAATATCTAAAATTTGTTTTTGAAAAAATTAAAAAAGTTTTCACACACTCTGGAGAGATTTTATTCTTTCATACAAACGAGGCCAGTAAAAAGGAATTTGAATATTTATTAGATCTTTATGAATTTTCTAGAGATCAGATAAACCGTATCAGTTTTCACAGCTTTCCATTAGAAAACGGCTTCTTCTATGAAAATGAAAAAACTCTTTTTTTAACGGAAGGAGACCTTTTCTCAAGTAAGCGTAGAAAGGTTAAGGCCGTTTCTCAAAAGGAATTAGATCTCTTTGCAGAACAAATTGCGACTCTTTCTGTCGGAGACTATGTTATTCATAGTGACTACGGTGTTGGAAAATATTTAGGTCTCCAGTCTCTTGACCTTTCCGAAGACAAATCAGATTTTCTCGTTATTGAATATACGGGTAAAGATAAAGTTTACGTACCCGTTTATAAATTGAACCTCATTCAAAAGCATGCCAATAGTACTGCGACATTAAAGTTAGACAGTCTTAGGACCAATAAATTTTCAGCTCTTAAAAAGAGGGCCAGTCAGTCCATTAAGAAACTAGCGTTTGATCTTTTGAAACTTCAAGCAGAAAGAGACTCTTCCCAAGCTTTTTCTTTCTCTGAACCAGATCATTATTTTAGAGAGTTTGAATTGGCATTTGAATTTCAAGAAACTCCAGATCAGACTATGGCCATTGAAAGAGTTTTGGAGGATATGCAAAAACCAAAACCTATGGATCATCTGGTTTGTGGCGATGTCGGTTTCGGAAAGACTGAAGTGGCGATTAGAGCAGCATTCAAGGCTGTTATGGACCACAAACAAGTTGCCGTGCTTGCTCCAACGACTATTCTGACTCTTCAACATTTTTCATCTTTTAAAAAACGCTTTAAGAATTTTCCTGTGGAAATTGAGTACTTGAGTAGATTTAAGTCTCCTAAAGAAACTAAAGAGGTTATTGAGAAACTTGAACAGGGAAAGATTGATATTGTTATTGGTACTCACAAACTACTTTCAGATAAAGTGAAATTTTCCGATCTCGGGCTCGTTGTTGTCGATGAGGAGCAGCGATTTGGAGTTAATCATAAGGAGAAGTTAAAGTTACTAAAGTCTAACGTCGATTTCCTTACACTTACTGCCACTCCAATCCCCAGAACTCTTCAGCTTAGCTTTCTTGGACTAAGAGACTTATCTCTTATAAAAACTCCTCCTCCTAAAAGACAATCAATCAAAACCTACATAATCAAAGAAGACCCACTTACTCTTCAAACTGCTATAAAAAAAGAGCTTAAGAGAGGCGGACAGGTTTTTATTGTCCACAATAAAGTTCAAGATATCGAAGACTTTGCGGGAAGAGTCAGGGAGTTAGTTCCTGAAGCAAATATTGTTATAGGTCATGGGCAACTACCAGAAAAGGAACTCGAAAAAAGGATGCAGGGGTTTTACGAGGGCAAATATCAAATCCTTATTGCCACTACCATTATTGAGTCAGGTATCGATATTCCAAATGCCAATACCATGATCATAGATAGGGCCGACACTTATGGACTCTCACAACTTCATCAACTCCGCGGTAGAATTGGAAGGTCTGATAAAAAAGCTTACGCATACTTTGTTATACCAAATGATAGAAGTCTTACTAATGTCGCAGAAAAAAGATTAAAGGCATTACAAACTTATGCAGAAATGGGATCCGGATTTAATATAGCCGCATGTGACTTAGAAATTAGAGGTGCTGGGGATATATTGGGCGGGAATCAATCCGGGCATATTGAGGCCATTGGTTTAGAGCTTTACATGGAATTACTACAGGATGCGATAAGAGAACTTAAGGGTGAAAAGCAAAGCTTTAACAGGGATATTGAAATAACCAGTCCATTTCCCAGTTATATTCCCAATAATTATGTAGAGGATCCCAGCGAAAGGTTGAGACAATATAAGCGTTTATCTAATGCAAAAAGCCTTGAGGATCTTGAGGATATGCTAGATGAATTCAATGATATTTACGGTCCTTTGCCTCAAGAATTAAAGAACTTAGCTGTCCTTCTTAAAGCAAGAATTTATCTAATGCATAGTGGTTTAAAAACAATGCAGCTCAATAGCCAAAGTATAAGCCTACAGTTTGATAAAGATATTCTTGATAAGAACCAGGCTTTGGCCGGTAATATTGCCCAGACATTTTTATCCCAACCAAAGCTCTACCATTTTAGTCCAGATTATAAAGTTCTCTATAAAAGTAAAAAAGAGTTAAATCAGGAAAGCTTTCTGGCGTTTTGTCAGAAAATTGCTGAGCAAATTGTTCCATGTTAGCGTTTTTACGTGAATAATATCTTTATATTGATATAATAAAAAAAAATAATTCTTCAGGGAAAGAGAGTATGAGCAAAAGACTTGCGATTTATCTAATTACTTTTTTTATCGCATTCTCCGTGAGTGCCCAAAAAGATCCTACAGTTGCAACTGTAAATGGAGTCCAGATTAAGAAATCTGAGCTTGATAAAAAGTATTATCAAAATCTACTTTATGTTTCTGACAAAGTGGTAACCAAGAAAAAAGTATTAAACGATATGGTTAATAGAGTTCTAGGTATTCAAAGAGCTAAATCAAAAAAACTTACGAATGACCCTGTCGTAAAAGAAAAAATGGAAGATGTTCTCTATCATGCACAAATCTCTAAAGATCTTGAGCCTCAACTAAAGAAAATTGTCGTAACAGATGATGATGTTAAAAAGTATTATTCTGCGAATCCTGAATACAGAACGGCACACATTTTATTTAGAGTGAGAGCAAAACCTGATAAGAATGAAGCTCTTGCTGCACAAAAGAAATCAATGGAAGTTTACGAAAGCCTTAAACAAAACCCAGACAAATTTGCTGAATTGGCCAATAGATATAGCCAAGCAAGCACTGCTCCAAATGGGGGAGACATGGGTTTTCAACCAGCAATTAGAATGGCTCCTGAATATTTTAATTCTGTTAATGGAAAGCCTGACAACTATGTTACGCCACCCATCAGAACCCAGTTTGGCTATCACATCATAAAGGTTCTCTCTAAAAAGGATTTCGGTTCAATAAATACGGCCCTTTACAAAAAGATTGTTTATGACAAAAAAAGGGACAAAATATTGGACAAGTATTTCGAAAGTTTACAGAAAGGTGCCAAAGTTAGCGTTAACGAGAAATACCTAGAATACGAGACACTCAAATAGCTTAATGGCCCTTGTCCCAATGCAAAAAAATGATTAATGTTAAGCCCACTGCAACTTGTGGGCTTTTTTATGACTAAATTCTTTATTCTTTTCATTTTATTAACGACAACTTGTCATTCTGCTTTATTAGATAAGATTGTTGCGGTCGTTAATTCACAGACAATTCTACTTTCTCAAGTGAACAGAATTTCAGAAAACCTGGAAGCCAGAAGAAATATTTCACCTCAGATTTATAGTAAAACTGAGTATTCATTTCGAGACCTTGTAAATATTAAAATTAACGAGCTTATTCTACGAGATAAACTTACAGAAATGGGCTATGTCATTAGTGATGAGCAAGTAGAGTCTCAAGTGAAAGCTACAGAGGAACGTTTAGGTTTAAACCGTAGTGCACTTCTTAACTTTTTAAAATCTAATAACTTTTCGTTTGATGAGTATTTTGAACTCATCAGAAGTTCAATTGAATACAATTTATTCCTGTCGCGAATTATTCAACCGCTAATCTCCATTACTGAACAAGATGTTAAAAACTCTTATTATAAAAAATACTCTTCAAAAAAGAGACTTAGCTTTAAATATGAACTCGTAGATTTTTCACTTGATAAACGTTCTTTTAAAAAGGGAATGCTTAAGCAGTTTAAAAGTGTACTCAGTAGTTTTCAACAGACAGGTGTATTGCCCGAAGAGTTTTCTGATGTCTCGACTAATGTTCTTGGTGAAATTCGTGAAGGTGGCTTGACGTCAAATCTTAAAAGCTTGCTCACAAAAACTGACGAAGGGAATTTCTCCAACCCATTACTCATGGGCCCTAATTACCATATCTTTTATGTTAAAAAGAAAGATCTCGTTGAATCAGAAGATTTTATGGGTCAGAGAAATCAAATTAGAGCTGAACTCTTCCAAAAATCAATGATAACAATCTCTGGCTCCTGGTTTAATTCAGAAGCAGACAAGCACTACATTAAGTTCTTCTTAAGCAAATGATTCTCGTTACCCAAGGACATGAACACGGAGTTGGGTTAGAGGTTTTTCTAAAATCTTTACTGAGGCTCCCAAAGAATATTTGTAACGAGATTATCCTTTATACTTCTAAAGAAATATTAATAGAGAACCTTAGAATACTCAACTGGACCTATGAGATTGATAATCATTATTTAAATTTCTTTGGGAAAAAAATTAAAATAGTAGAACCTTCCCCCAGCGAACTTCCTCAGTCGACATCCAGTTTATTGGCTGCGATTAAAGATATAGATGGCGACAAGGATGTATTGCTAACTTTGCCAACATCTAAGGATCAACTCATTTGGAAAGGAGTGAAAAAGGCTGGTTACACTGAATTTTTTAGAAGCTTTTTTAAAGAATCTAATATCGCCATGATTTTCAAAGGTATTGAAGGCTTCACCCTTTTACTTACTGATCATATACCACTTAAAGAAGTTCCAACCTCAATTAGCAGTGAACTAGTTTTAAATAAATTTAAAACAGTAATCAAGGGACTAACAAAATACTTTAATACTCCCAGGGAGTTCATTATTGCTGGAATTAACCCTCATGCTGGTGAAGGAGGGTTACTCGGTAATGAAGAGAATAATTTAATTGCAGGGCTTAAGAGTGCTAGGCTCGAATACCCTCACATAAATTTTCAGGGACCTTTGCCTGGAGACACTCTTCATTTTGAAGCCAAAAATCGTGAAAGCAAAGTATTTGTTTACACCTATCACGACCAAGGATTAACTTCCTTCAAAGAAAAGAATGGACTCCTAGGTATAAACCTTAGTCTAGGCCTACCTTTCCTTAGACTAAGTGTAGATCATGGGACTGCCTTCCATATTTATGGTAAGAATAAGGCTGATTCAAGCGGCTGCCTCTTCACCTTACAAGAGGCATATAGGGTGATCTCAAATGGCTATAAATGAAATTAAAGTTGTTAAATCTAGGGTTCATAATCTAAAAGATGTATCTGTTACTATTCCAAAAAATAGTCTTACTGTAATTACGGGCCCAAGTGGTTCTGGAAAATCTTCACTTGCCTTTGATACTATTTATGTAGAGGGGCAAAGAAGATATATTGAATCTCTATCCAGCTACGCACGCCAATTCCTAGGACAATACCAACCACCAGATGTCGAATCCATTACCGGTCTAAGTCCTGCAATAGCTATTGATCAAAAATCTACAACAAAAAATCCTCGCTCAACTGTTGGAACAATTACTGAAATCTATGATTACCTAAGAGTAATGTATGCAAGAGTAGGGGATCTACACGATCCTGCCAGCGGAAAAATCGTTAAAAAATATACTCCTCCACAAATTGTTCGCGAATTACTAGCATTACCAGAAAAGACAAAAGTCCAACTCTTGTCGCCTATCGAATGCCACACCAAAGTAGATGCTGAAAAAGAAATAAATAAGTTTCTTGCGATGGGATACTCCAGAGCAAGAGTTAATTCAAAAATAACAACTCTTGATACTGATATCACATTTAGTAAAAAGAATTTTTTCTTTGATATTGTTGTTGATCGTGTCCTTATTAAAAAGGGTGTTGAAAAAAGACTTACTGAAAGTGTTGAGCATTGCTTAAAACTGGGAAATGGCTCCATTACAGTTTTAGTAAATGAAGATTCTGTTCTTAGTTTCTCGGAGAATCTTGTTTCTGATATTACTGGTGAAAAGTTCCCTGATTTGGAGCCAAGACTATTTTCTTTCAATAGCCCCATTGGTGCATGTCCAAAATGTAACGGCCTTGGAGAAAGTAAAGAATTCTCAAAAGAGAGCATGGTTTTTGATGAAAACCTAGGCATTCTTAAAGGGGCCATTGAACCACTTACAAAGAGAAATAACTTTCTCTACAAAATGGTTGAATGCTTTCTGAAAGAGGAGGGTTATGACGGAACAACACCTCTCAATAAATTAAAGAAATCTACACTAACCAAATTGTGGGAAGGCACTGATAAAGTCTATACCTACTCCTTTAAGTCCGAAAACAGTCACTTCGAATTCAGCAAACCCTTTCCTGGCATATTAGATTGGTTTGATAAAAAGTTTCATGAAACTGGTTCAGAAAAAGTACGAAAAAGTCTAGAGAACTTTATGAAGATACAGAGATGCCAGGCATGTGCTGGATTCAGACTAAACCCCGCAGCACTCAACACCCTTATTGATAAAAAAAACATAATGGAAGTTTCTTTTTTGAGCATAGAAGAAGCTTATGCCTTTTTTAGCTCCAATTTTCTTAAAGGCGAAAAAGCCATTATCTCCGACAAACTCTTAAAGGAAATTCGCTCTCGCCTTAAATTTCTTGTAAACGTAGGTCTTGGTTATCTTAACCTAAACAGGTCTGCGGCCAGCCTTAGTGGTGGTGAGAGTCAAAGAATCAGACTAGCAACTCAGATTGGCTCTGCCTTAAGTGGTGTACTATATGTTTTAGATGAGCCCTCTATTGGACTTCATCAAAGAGACAACACTAAACTGATAAAAACCTTAAAGGCACTTCGAGATCTTGGTAATACAGTATTAGTGGTCGAGCATGATGAAGAAACAATGGCCGAGAGTGACTTTCTTATAGATCTAGGACCAGGCGCCGGTAGACACGGCGGGGAAGTGGTAAACATTGGAACCAAGAGTCAGTTTTTAAAAAATAAAAACTCATTAACAGCTGATTTTCTTACTGGAAAAAAATGTATTGATGTTCCAAAAGAACGTAGAAACATTGATAAGTCTATTATCCTTAAAGGGGCAAAACACAATAATCTCAAAAACCTGGACCTTCACCTTCCAACAGAAGGACTCGTAAGCATCACCGGTGTTAGTGGTTCTGGAAAATCGACATTGCTTCATGAGGTCTTTGTTCCTGCTTGCAAGAACTACCTAACACCAATGGGTGGTCTTTATGCTAGAAAAAATTATCACTCCATAAAAGGGCTTGAGCTTTTTAAATCTATTATCGAGTTAGACCAAAGCCCGATTGGTCGCACACCACACTCCAATCCAGCAACCTACACTGGCCTTTTTGATGACATCCGAAAAATTTACTCCAAAACACCGGAGTCACAAATTAGAGGTTATAAACAAGGTCGCTTTTCCTTCAATGTTAAAGGTGGAAGATGCGAAGACTGTGAAGGGAATGGCGTAAAAAAAATAGAAATGCACTTTTTACCTGATGTTTTCATCACATGCTCAGAATGCAAAGGTAAGCGCTACAATAACGAAACATTAAGTGTTCTTTACAAGGGAAAGAACATTGCCGATGTACTGGATATGACTATCGAAGATGGCTGTGACTTCTTCAAAAACCATCCCAAACTTTTTAGAATTTTAAGTACCCTTAAAAGTGTTGGCCTAGGCTATATGAAACTTGGTCAGCCCGCTACCACTCTTAGTGGAGGTGAGGCGCAAAGGCTTAAACTGAGTAGGGAATTGGCAAAGAAAACGAAAGGGAAGACACTCTATATTCTAGATGAGCCTACTACAGGTCTTCACTTTCACGATATTAAGATCTTACTTAAGGCAATTAATGATCTTGTTGATCAAGGGCATCTCGTTATTATTATTGAACATAACCTTGATATTATCAAAAATGCGGATCATATAATTGACCTAGGGCCGGAGGGTGGAGATAAGGGTGGTTATATTGTGGCCCAAGGTACTCCAGAGGAAGTTTCTAAGGTTAAGGCATCATTTACTGGTCAATACTTAAAGAAGATATTGAAATGACCTCATTTAATTTAAATTCTCTTAAGGATAGTGAAAACTATATTTTAGCCGACTCATATAAAGTTATATCAAAAATTTTGCATCATAGTGATCACAAGCCATTACACCTTTTCTTAGATGAAGATATTGAGTTCCCAGAAAATCTCGAATCTTTTTTCCCAAGTAAAAGTCGTGTGGATTTTAGCGAAATCCCTGGAGCCAAATATCACAAAGGGATTATCGGTGTTTTTGAGAAAAACCAAAATCAAGAATTAAAGATTATTCCCCCTTTCGTAATCCTCAATGGCGTTACTAGTCCTGAAAACGTGGGTGCCATTGTACGAACCATTAGTGGCCTTGGCTTTAAAACTCTTATCTTTGATAATAAGTCAGTTAGTCCCTATCTTAGAAGATGTATTCGTGTATCTATGGGTAATTTTGTTTTTCTTAATATATATAAATGCGATGACCTTAAAAAATTAATTAACAATAGTCCTTATCCTATTTATGCCACCGCCAACGATCCGTCGGCGATAAGTTTAAATAATTGGAATCCTGAAAAACAAAGTGGATTTATTATTGGTAGCGAAGGGCATGGAATGGATGAAGAAATTAAAGGTCTTTGTGACTTAACTGTAAAGATTCCTATTAAGATGGAGGTCCAACACCTTAATGCTGGACACTCCTGCGCAATAATAGCTTCTCGTTATTTATTCGATATTACCGATTAACGTAGACATTTCAATTGCAGACATGGCCGCGTCCCAGCCCTTGTTTCCTGCTTTTGTCCCAGCTCTTTCTATTGCCTGCTCAATGTTATCAGTTGTTATGACTCCAAAAATAACAGGAACATCTGTATCAAGAGAAACTCTTGAAATACCTTTTGCCACTTCAGCGGAGACAAAGTCAAAGTGAGGCGTGCTACCTCTTATGACAGCGCCAAGACAAATAATGGCATCATAATTATTTGTAACCGCCATCTTTTTTGCGACCAAAGGAATTTCATAGGCTCCAGGAACCCAACTAACTGCTACATTATCCATATTTCCTGAATGTCTTTTTATACAGTCAATCGCTCCGCCTAATAATTTACTTGAAATAAATTCGTTGAAACGGCCAACGACGATTCCGAACTTCTTTCCTTCAGCTGATAAATGTCCTTCAAATGTTTTCATAACTTCCATCCACCTTTTAAGGTTTACTTAATATTATTTAAAATATGACCAAGTTTTTCTTTTTTAGTTTTTAAATATTCATAATTTACACTATTGGGCTCTATTTCGAGAGATACTCTTTCAACTAGTTCTAGATCAAATCCCTCTAGACCCACTATTTTTCTTGGGTTATTTGTTAATAACCTGAATTTCTTAACACCTAATTGTTTAAGAATTTCTGCGCCAATACCATATTCGCGTAAATCATCTTTAAAGCCGAGCTTTTTATTGGCTTCAACAGTGTCATAACCCTCGTCTTGTAATGCGTAGGCTTTAATTTTATTTGGTAATCCAATGCCCCGGCCTTCTTGCCTTAAATAGACAAGAACTCCCTTTCCTTCTTTTGCAATTTCTTCCATGGCCTTCTCTAACTGTTTGCCACATTCGCATCGCATCGATCCAAAAATATCTCCCGTAAAACATTCCGAATGAACTCTTACTAACGTTGCCTCTTCAGGTTTTATGTCACCCATTGTGAGAGCAATATGATGGGGTTGTTTTGAAAGATCTGTCTCAAAAAGATGTAATTGAAATTCACCAAACTTATTAGGGAACTTAACCTTTGAAGTCTCTCTTATTTTTGGTCCAGATTCTTCAACTTCAGGTAACTTGTGATTTCTTCTAAATTCAATTAAATCTTTAATTGTAATTATTTTTAAATTCCATTCCTTGGCCAGAACCAGAAGACGATCTCTTCTGGCCATTGTTCCATCTTCATCCATAATTTCACAGATAACGCCTACAGGCTGACAATCTGCTAAAATGGCCAAGTCTACAGCTGCTTCAGTATGGCCAGCTCTCTCAAGGACACCACCAGGTTTTGAAATTAGTGGAAATATATGACCAGGTCTTAGTAGATCTCCTGGTTTTGTACTTTCTTTTGTTAATAATTCGATTGTATCTGATCTATCTTTAGCAGATATGCCAGTACCCCCAGCAGCACAGTCAATTGAAACAGTAAAAGCCGTTTCGTGAATTGAATCATTTTGATTAACCATTAAATCAAGTTCAAGTCTTTGAGCATTCTTCTTTGTAATTGGAGCACAAATAATGCCCCTGCCTTTTATGGCCATAAAGTTTATGGCCTCAGGAGTAACCTTATCGGCCGCCATAATGAGGTCACCCTCATTTTCTCGGTCTTCATCATCAAGGACAATAACCATTTTCCCCAATTTTAATTCTTCAATTGCTTCTTCTATTTTATCAAACATATTAATTCCAAAACCCTTGAGATTTTAACCACTCTTCGGTTACTTTGCTCTGTGACGTTTCTTTCACATATTTATCTGATTTACCACCATGAAACAGGAGGTTTTCCACATATTTGGCTAAGATATCCACTTCAATATTTAAAATATCCCCATGCTGTGAATATCTAAAAACCGTATTATCCCACGTATGGGGTATTATCGAAACTTTCCCACAACACTTGTCTAAGTCCAAATCGCTTACCGTTAAACTAACTCCATTTAAAGTAATGGAGCCTTCTTTAACCACATACTTCATTAAGTCTTTTGAAATACTAAAATTCAGTTCGTAGTTTTTACCACTTTGGCTCCAACCTAATATTTTACCAGTGCCATTGACGTGTCCCTGGACCAAATGACCACCAAGCCTATCGCTTAACCTTAGTGCCAATTCTAAATTTACATAAGTGTTAGTCTTTAGATTTTGAAAATTCGTCTTTTCCAGAGTTGTTTTTACTGCTTGAACAGTAAAAGTTGTGTCCGTAAAGGATACTACCGTCTGGCATGCTCCATTTATTGAAACTGAATCATCAACCTTAACTTCTTTTGCTATCGTTGAATCATGAATCGTAATCTTATATCCCTCAGCTATTCTCACTACCGAAGAAACTTTACCTATTGAATTTACCAGCCCAGTAAACATTACTTTAAAACCTCGAGTACAGCTTCTTGGGAACGAAGTATTCTCCATGTCCCATTTAACTCTTTTGCTTCACTCATTAACTTATTTTTCTCATTATTGAATAATGAAGGTCCATTACCAATTACCTTTGTTGAAAAATAAAATGTTGCCTCATCATAACTTTCTTCTTCTATAAGAGATGAGATCAAAACGGCGCCACCCTCAACTAGGATTGAACAAATATTCTCTTTATAAAGATCTTTAAATGTTTCAGTCCATGTTGAGCTTTTTTTAATTGATTTTAAAAGAGGGTGCTTCAATTCTTTCTTGTTAAAAATATTGATGACTGGCTTATCTGATTTAAAAATATTTAAGTGTAAATCCTTCTCTTCCAAATCCCCAATGATTATCTTATGAGTTTCTTTTAAAACTTTATCACTTTCCCTAGCATTTAAACTTGGATTATCCTGCCTCAAAGTATTCTTACCTATCATGACGGCATCATACTTTAATCGAAGAGCATGCACCTCTTGCCTTGCAAAATCTGAGGTAATCCACCTTGAGTCACCCTCACTTGTTGCGATCCTTCCATCCAAAGTGCTCGCTACCTTTAAGTGAATAAAGGGTTGTTTTTTTGCCATATTTTTAAAAAATATCTTATTTTGCTTCTTGGCCTCTTCCTCTAGAACCGAAAGTACAACATCCACACTATCGTTTCTCAAAGTATCCACACCCTTACCCGAAACCAAGGGGTTGGGATCCAGTGCTGCAATTACAACTCTCTTAATCTTCTTTTTAATTAGTAAATCAGTACATGGCGGAGTGATTTTATTCGTATGGCAACATGGCTCGAGAGTACAATATAATGTCGAACCCTCGACATCCTCACTTGCATTTTTTATAGCATTTACTTCAGCATGACCTTCACCCCTTACTTGATGATGGCCTTCGCCTATAATCTTCCCATTCTTTACTAAGACAGCTCCCACCAATGGGTTAGGGGACACAGTTGAGCTACCTAGCTCTGCTAAGTCTAAAGCTCTTCTCATGTACTGAACGTCATTTTCTAGCATTGCATTAACTCTTTGTTTTTCTGTTTTTGACATATCTCGTCTATAACCTAAAGACAAGAAAGTAAGGCCAAACACCCTTTTCCTTCATAGTGTGTGGCCAAGATGACACCACTTTATTCATTAATACTTACATATATATTTTATTGATTAACAAAAGGCGTTTTACAGCTAGTTCTTTAGCTTTGCGCAATGTGGAGCTCTGTTAATTCTTGTTAAGTTTATGGTGAATAATTTTATTAATCGGAGGAGAAATTTATGAAATATTTATTTGTTTTTACCACCCTGCTTCTTTGCCTCAGTAATCAAGCCGAAAGCACTAAGTCCATTAACTTTAGTGGTCAAAATGGTGATGTATTTGAATTAGATTTAATTAATACTGTAACGCGCTACAGAGAAGAAGATCGTGACACTACTTGTACACGGAAAGTTCCTTACCAAACTGAAGAGTGCGGTAACGAGACCAGGTACCGTCAAGAATGCCGCCAAGTTCCTGGCCGTAATGTTTGCCATACTGAATATGAAACACGGTGTAGAACAGTAACCAGATACCGTAGAGAATGTCGCAGAGGTCCAGATAGACAAGTTTGCCGTACCACTGATCCTAGGCAAGTCTGTCGTAACGGGGAGTGTCGTACCGTACCTGGTCGCAGGATTTGCGACACACAACCTGGCCAACAAACCTGTCGCCAAGTTCCATACCAAGATAGAGAGTGTACGCGTGAACCTAGAAGAGTTTGCAACTGGGAGCCTAGTAGAAATGTTTGTAGCCAAGTTCCTTACCAAGAATGGGTATGTCGTATGGTTACTCGCTATAGAGATGAAACATATGCCTGTAGAAGAACAGTTAGAATTCCCTATAGCTTTGATCGCAAGGTAAGCTCATCAGTGGAAATTAACTATAATGATGATGCTCCAAAAACCAATGTAGATTTTGATTTCATTATGGATGAATTATCAGAGGTCACTGTAAAGGCTAAAGACAAATCAAGAAAGCCAGTCCTAATTAGCATGAAAAAAGTTACATCTCGTCTTGATATGCCTGATTCATCGAGCTCTAGTGTTACCTTTGATTTTGAATTCTTTGATAAAGAGAAAGAACTTGAGCCAATTAAGAAAGCAATTCAAGGAATGGGTCTATCTCAAAGCGCAGCCTGGTTCACTATTGGTTATGTCTCTAAACCTGAAAGAATTAAAGTTGCCCTAAAGATAGTTAGAGATGGTCCGTTCTCTGGTGCAAAGACTTTATTTAATAAAACACTTAATCATACAGAGCTCTCCTTTCAACAAACCAATAACGGAACTAAGTTACTTGTCGACTTAAGTAAATATGGCGTTAGTTTGAAAGATAAGAAGCATGATGTCACTGTTGAGGTTTCACTTAACTTTGAAGATGAAATCATAAACAGAACAAGAGAGCCGTTAACTAGAAGACAAAATTTCGAAATTAAGGTTAACTAGAAATTTTTCAAAAATTTAAAAATAAAAAGGGGGCTCTTAGAGCCCCCTTCTTTTTGTATATATTTTTTTAAGAATTATACAAGGAAGATTGTGATAAGTGTAAAGATCACAAGTGATTCCATAAGAGCAAGACCAAGAATCATTGGTACAAAAAGCTTATCAGCTGCAGCTGGGTTACGGGCCATACCTTCAAGAGCTACAGAAGCAGCTGCTGATTGAGCACGTGTACCTGCGTATGCTGCGAAAGCTACCGCTAGGAAATACATTGGAACTTTTGTGAATTCATTCATTGGGATAAGTGTAGTCATTCCACCCTCTTGAGCGAATACTGCACCAGAAACAACAACTGCCAAAAATGCTACTAGAAATTTGTTCATAACCATTCTCCTAAATTAGTGGTTAAAAGTTTAAGCCTATATCTTAGTGATGATCTTCATCATGATCGTGATGAGCAACCGCCATTTGAATATAAACCATTGTTAAAACTGTAAAAACATAAGCTTGAATTAACGAAACTAGAATTCCTAGAATCATAAAGATAATTGGAACTCCAATAGCTACTAGGTTTGAAAACTGAGAGAGAACAATGTGGTCTCCCATCATGTTTGATCTTAAACGAAGTGCAAGTGATAAAGGTCTAATTACGTTTGAGATTATTTCAATTGGAAAAATTAAAAAAGCTAAATACCAAAGCGGCCCTGCGAAATGCTTTATGTAATTCCAAGTACCTTGCTCTTTACATCCTTGATAATTGTAATAGATGAAAGAAAATGCACCTAATGCCAAGGTTGTAGACAGATACTCTGTTGGTGGTAAAAAACCAGGAACAAGACCGATTAGATTTGATATTAAAATTAAGATAAAGATTGAAGCAATAAAAGAAAAATACTTTGGACCTTCTTCTTCGCCAATAATGCCCTTGCATTGGCCGTATATGAACTCACCATAAAGCTCGACTATATTTCTAAATGTAATTCCTCTATCTGGAATAACAACATTGGAAACTTTTGCAATTTTTGATCTATAGAGCAGACCTGAAGCCAGAAGAACTATACCTACCAAGATAAATGTTAATGTGTGCCCTGGTATATGAAGAGTATGAGACAGATTCCCAAACCAAGTATAGCCAGATGCGGCCAATGTATTTGTAGAAAGAACTGTCAAAAGTGCAATTAGTGATCTTTTCATTTTATAAACCCATTAACATCCCTATGGATGCTACTTATTTCAAGTTTTTGCGTAGCCCAACGCCAAGCACAAAAATCTGAGTTACATAATTGAGTACCGCAAGTATTATCCTATTCCCCATAAAATGTACACCTATACCAATTGAGCCAAACAGAAAAACCACATGGAAAAACATATAGAGTGCCAATCTTCCTTTCTTTAACTTGCCCGTGACCCTCGACTCTTGATCCATCACCAAAGTAAGTAGAATGGCCATTAGCATGAATAGGCTTATGATTGTTGCTATATAAACGAATATAATTGAATATACTTCGGTAGAGTTTCTTCCAAATAAGCAAAACAGGAAAGTGCTTACTATTGAAAGCGGCCAAAATAACTTGTGATCAATCTTTTTTATTAATTCCATGCCAGATCAATAGTCCAAAAGTACTTATAATTACAAATAAAAATAATATTATTCCAACCGTTCTGGATATAAAACCCTTGTCCACCATCCAAAATGACAAAAGGGCGATACCGAAAATTGTAGACGGTAGCGAGAGTGCGATTCCTAATGCGGCCATCCAATTGCGTGGAACCTTCAATTAATTACCGCTTTCTAGCGACTCTTCTCTCATATATTCCTTTTAAGCGATTTTTTATTACCTCAGTATTGGGATATTCACCGAGAATCGAATAATACAAATTATAGGCAACTTTAAGTTTCTCCATAGTTTCATAGGCATTCGCCATTAAAAACTTTGTTTGGACTATATTATCCCTTCTTTTTTCTCTCTTAAGATAAAACTTCCAAATCTCAACAGATTTTTCCCACTTTTTTTCTTGAAAATAAATAAGGCCTTCATAGTAAGTAGCTCGATCCCTATACTCATGCCCTTTATTTTTTTTAATTTCATCAAAAAGCATAAAAGATTCTACGTATTCTTCATTATTAAAAGTACTTAATGCGTACCTAAAACTATAGAAATCCTGCTTTGCAAGTTTTGGGCTAAAGAGACTTAACTTTTTATAGATATCTTTGGATTTAGTATAATTCTTTAAATAACTGAAATAAATTTCACCCATTCTCTCCTGAGTTTTTACCAGCCATAACGGCTCATCACTCATTTTCATAATGGTTTGATAAAAGGGGAGAGCCTCTCTGTTTTTGGAAAGATAAATAGAATACAAGTCTCCCAACTGATAATTAATTTTAACTTGAATTTCATTGGGAGGATTTTTTCTCAGTATCGATTTGTATTTTTTAATCGCAGCTTCATAATTTTGCTGAATAATATATTGCTGCGCTTGAAGTATTTCCTTATTTAAAGGGGGAGTAAAGTCACATGAAAGTGACAATACTCCTATTATCAATAGAAGAAATTTATTCTTCATCTTCCTCAACAATATTTTCAACAGCAACAACCTTTTCACCGTCTTTAAGTCTAATAATACGAACTCCTTGTGTGGCCCGTCCCATTAAACTAATACCAGAAATTTTGGTTCTTATAACTTGTCCCTTATTGGTAATGATCATTAAATCATCTTCTTCAGTTACAGGTTTTATTGCGCAAATTTCACCGTTTTTATCTGTGAGACGCATGGCAAGTATACCTTTACCGCCTCTTGTTTGCTTACGGTACTGAGCTGCTGAAGTACGCTTACCGTAGCCATTCTCTGTAAGTGATAGAATCTCTACATTATCATCAATGATTTCCATACCGATAATTCTTTCAGTATCATCAATATTTATACCTTTTACACCTTGAGAAACTCTACCCATCGGACGGCAGTCTTCTTCTGAAAATCTAATAATTTTCCCAGAGGTTGAGCATAAGAGAACATCATGTTCACCTGTGGTGACCCTAACATTTAATAGGTTATCTCCATCAATGATCTTGATCGCTCTTAAACCACTTTGTTTGATATTTTTGTAATCTGATAGCGATGACTTTTTAACAAGTCCTCTCTCAGTTGCAAAAAGTAAAAATTTTCCTTCGATTGCTTCCTCATCCGGAATACAAATAATTTCCTTTATCTTCTCACCACTTGGGATTTGAATTAAGTTGGCAATATTTCGTCCCTTATTGGTACGAGATCCTTCTGGAACTGTATAAACCTTCTTAGAAAAAACTGTACCTCTAGAGGTAAAGAAGAAAAGTGTAGAGTGGGTATTCGCTGTAAATATATTCGTAAAAAAGTCGTCATCACTATTAGCGCCTTTTACACCTGTTCCACCACGTTTCTGAGTTTTGTAGGTATCAGTTGCCATTCGTTTTATGTAGCCTTTATGGGTAACAGTGACGATAACATCTTCTTTTTTTACTAAATCTTCGATCTGAATTTCATCAGCTTTTGCAATGATGTCCGTTTTTCTTTCATCACCATAACTCTCTAGGATTTCTTTAAACTCTTCCTTGATAATCCCTTTAATCAATTCTTCACTATTGAGTATGCTATCTAAACGAGCAATTTCCTTCATGATAGCTTCATAATCAGCGATTATTTTATCTCTCTCAAGACCTGTTAATCTCTGTAATCTCATATCTAAGATTGCTTGAGATTGAATTTCAGAAAGTGTGTATGTGGCCATTAGCTTTTGCTTAGCTTGGGCTGGACCTTCTGACTTTTTGATTATCTCTACTAGTTCGTCAATATTTTCTACGGCAGTTTTTAAACCCAAGAGTATATGGGCTTTTTCTTTGGCTTTTTTAAGTTCGAATACAGTTCTTCGAATAACTACTTCTCTTCTATGATCAACAAAAGCAAGAAGTTGCTCTTTTAGGTTCATCACTTTTGGAGAACCATTTGAAATACTTAAGAAAATTATTCCAAAAGATGTTTGTAATTGTGTGTGCTTATATAGCCTGTTTAAAATTACAGTACCTATTTCACCTTTCTTTAAATCAAGTGCTACTCTAATTCCCTCACGAGAAGATTCATCTCTAATATCGGAAATACCTACAATCTGCTTACCATTTACGAGTTCCGCAATTTTCTCAATTAACTTCGCCTTATTTACTTGGTAGGGGAGTTCAGTAATAACAATTCTTTCTCTATCCCCGGATTTTCCATGACTCTCTATATCTGTCTTTGCTCTTATTTGAAGAACACCTTTACCAGTATGATAGGCAGACTTTATTCCTTCTGTTCCATGAATCGTTCCGGAGGTTGGAAAATCTGGTCCAGGAATAATTTGCATCAGTTCATTAATTGTTGTTTCTTCATTATCTAACAATAGAAGTAATGCATTCATTATTTCAGTTAGGTTATGAGGAGGTATATTAGTGGCCATACCAACTGCAATACCAGATGAACCATTTACTAGAAGATTTGGTACTCTCGTGGGTAGCACTCTTGGCTCTTTTAATGAGTCATCGTAGTTTGGTTGCCACTCAACAGTTTCTTTATCTAAATCTTTAAGCATCTCTTCTGTCAGCTTCTTCATACGGATTTCCGTATATCTCATCGCCGCAGCACTATCACCATCAATTGAACCAAAGTTTCCTTGTCCATCTACTAGCTGGTATCTCATAGAAAAATCTTGAGCAAGCCTTACAATTGTATTGTAAACCGCAGAATCACCATGTGGGTGGTACTTACCAATAACATCACCAACAACTCTGGCAGATTTTAGAAATGGTTTATTGTGATAATTTCCCATGGAATGCATGGCATACAAAACTCTTCTATGGACAGGCTTTAATCCATCCCTAACATCAGGTAAAGCACGTCCAATAATAACGGACATGGCATAATCAAGATAACAGCTCCTCATTTCATCTTGGATGAGAACTGGAGCTACATTACTATGAGTTGGATTTTCATTATTACTATTGGCCATGAATTATTCCTGTATTATACGTCGAGATTTCTTACATTAAGGGCGTTGTCTTCAACAAACTTACGGCGTGGTTCCACGGCGTCTCCCATTAAAACTGAGAATACTTGATCTGCTTCAATACTATCTTCAATCTTCACTTGAAGTAGGGTTCTATTTTCAGGATTCATTGTAGTCTCCCACAATTGCTCGGGATTCATTTCGCCAAGACCCTTATATCGCTGGATATAAGCGCCTTGTTTTCCGTCTGCTATAACGTAAGTTGCAAAATCGTCTAGAGTTTCAAATTCCTTTAAACCACTCTTATCTTTTTCTATAGTAAATTTTGCTTCCCTATATTTCTTAACACCTTCCCAACCATTTAAAAGATCATGAAACTCAGAGCTTTCGAGGAAGTATGAATTTAATTTTAATTTTTTGGTACGAGCAGTTGTTTGAACAATTACCTTTACCATGAAGCAATCGTGTTCTTTGTCTTCTGAAACCTCAAATTCATATTTTTTAAGAGTTTCATTTTCTAAGGTCTTAAAATGGTCAGAGATTTTCTTTACCTCTTTCTCTATCGTTTCCCGAGACTTAAGAGTTGTGGCCCTTATATCACTCCATTCAATTATCATTTTTAGTAAAAGAGTATCGAAATGATTATCGTAAGATTTAAGGTTTTTATTATAACCAGTGTATTTATTAATTAATTTCTTTGTTTCTTCATTATCAAAATTCTTTCCATCAATCGTTACAGTTGCACCATCAACAGCATTTATAACTAAAAATGATTCTAATAATTTTTCATCTTTTAGATATTTCTCCATCCTTCCTTTTTTGTATTTAAAAAGAGGTGGTTGAGCGATGTAAATATATCCATTTTCAATTAATTCTGGAAATTGCCTATAAAACAGAGTCAAAAGAAGGGTTCTAATGTGTGACCCATCCACGTCAGCATCCGTCATAATAACAATTTTATGATATCTCAATCTTTTTAGATCAAAAGAATCTTTTCCAATCCCTGTTCCCATTGCTTGGACAAGCATCTTTATTTCAGCGTTACCAAGCATTTTATCGTAACGAGCCTTTTCAACATTAAGTATTTTACCTTTTAGTGGTAATACTGCTTGGGTTCTACGATCACGACCTTGCTTTGCTGAACCACCAGCAGAGTCACCTTCCACAATATAAATTTCACATTGAGCAGGATCCTTTTCCTGACAATCTGCCATTTTCCCTGGAAGACCACCAGACTCTAAAACAGATTTCCTTCTGGTTAACTCTCTTGCTTTTCTTGCTGCTTCTCTTGCTGCAGCTGCATCAACAGCTTTTCTTATTATTGTTTTAGCTGTGTTTGGATTTTCCTCAAAATATGTTTTTAGACCATCACCAACTAGTGAATTTACAATACCCTCTACTTCAGAGTTTCCTAGTTTATCTTTTGTCTGACCTTCAAACTGAAGTTCTGGTAATTTAATAGAAATTATTGCTGTAACTCCCTCACGCATATCATCACCTGTGAGGTTTATTTTAATTCCTTTTAAAAGATTATTTTCTTTGGCGTATTGATTTAAGACTCTTGTTAAAGCTGTCTTAAAACCTGAAATATGGGTTCCGCCACCAGGGGTAGAAATTGCATTTGCATAACCTGCTAAAACTTCACTATAGGAATCTGTCCACTGAAGCGCTATCTCTACTTCATAATCTTCTTTTGATTGAAAAATATAAATTGGTTTTTTATGAACGGCGGTTTTCGCTCTATTCAAATATTCGACGAATTCAACTAATCCGCCCTCGTAATGAAAAACTTCTTTTTTATCATTTCTTTCATCTTTCAAAGATATCTTAAGGCCCTTATTAAGATAGGCCATTTCTCTGAATCGACTTGCTAATGTTTCGTAATTAAATTCGAGGATTTCAAAGATTTCATTATCTGGTTTAAAGGTAACTGAGGTGCCCGTAGCATTACCTTCTTGGACACCAACTTCTTTTAATGGCGCAGTAGTATCGCCTCTTTCAAATTGAACTGCATAAACCTTGCCTTCTTTCTTAATCTCTAACTTAAGCCATTTAGAAAGGGCATTTACAACTGCAGCTCCAACACCGTGTAGACCACCTGAAACTTTATAGGCAGAACCTTCTTCGTTAAATTTTCCACCAGCATGAAGTTTTGTGAAAACAAGTTCCGCTGCAGAAATTTTCTCTACGGGGTGAATATCAACAGGAACACCACGTCCATTATCAATTACTGTTACTGAGTTATCTTTGTGAATTAAAACTCTTATTTCAGTACAATACCCAGCAAGGGCCTCATCGACAGCATTGTCTACAATTTCATATACGCAGTGGTGAAGACCTCTGTTGGCAGTGTCGCCAATGTACATTCCTGGTCTTTTACGAACAGCTTCAAGCCCCTCTAGAACCTTAATCTGATCAGCAGTATATTTTTCGCCAACTTTAGAAATTGATGGTGGTTGATTTTCCAAGAAGAAACTCCCGTGTCTCTATTAATTTTTAGGTTTCAAAAAAACCTTAAACTTTTTGAACAATTCCAGAGCTAACTAACAATTTATTTGCGCTTTCTATGGTGTCCAAAACTTCTTTAAAACTATCGTTTGCAGTAGTTATTAATACCTGGAAGTTTTTATTCTTTAGGTACTCTACCAAGCGACGCCATCTGAGCTTATCTAACTCGCCTGAAACGTCGTCTAACAATACGATAGGGAAAGAATTAAATTTATACCTAAATAGCTCTATGTAAGCAAATAAGAGGCTCAAATAAGACATTTTTTGTTGTCCCAAAGAACAGTAATCGAAAGAGTTTAATCCATCAAAAAGAAGCACATAGTCATCTTTATGGATTCCATATGAAGTGTGGCCTATTATTATGTCTTTTTCACGGTTTCTTTGACACATATCTAGATAAAAATCACGATTCATATTTGTTATTTTTGTGTCCAGCATTATTTCAAGGTCATGTTCTGTCGAAAATAAATTTTTAAACGATTCTCGCACAAATGGCCGTAGATCTTCTAAAAATGCTAAGCGTTTCTGAGTAAGAAATATTGAATTATCGGCCATTTCTTCATCAATGGCATTGATTTGCTTTTGAAATTGGGATGGCTTTTGAGAGAGGAGTTTATTTCTAAATCTAAGACTTTTAGTAAATCGGCTAAGTGCTTTTTTATACTCTTTATCTAATTGTCCTAAATGATCATCGATCCAAGTCCTTCTCTGTGAGGATGATAAATGAAAACCTTGGCTATCAAAGGGACTAATAAATACAATTCCTATTTCTAGCTTTTTACTTGTGCTTTTTCCCTGATAAAACCACGCGTGGCCATTTTCATTTAATTTACCAGAGTAGGTATAAGCCTCAGATGTGTCTTCATCCGTAAAAAGGGATTGAAAAGATATTTCTGTGTTTTCCCCATCTATACCTAGAATTTGTGGAAAACTTGCGTTTTTTCTAAAAGATTTTCTTTTTATTAGAAAGTATAGAGCTTCAAGAATATTGGTTTTGCCATTACCATTTTCTCCAAAGATACAATTTATCCCATTACTAAACTCTATTATTTCTTCATCTAAGTTTCTAAAATTCTTTACTTGAAGCTTGCTAATTTTAAGAGGGAGCATACCTACCTAAAGCTTTAGGGGCATTATGATTCCTAACATATTTGGAACATTCGGTGACTTGATAACGACAGCGCTGAATTCGTTATTCAATTCAAATTGAATCTCGCCCTCTTCAAATGTCGCTAAAGTATCAATAAGGTACTTTGCATTGAAGCCGATTTCCATTTCTTTACCGGTGTAATCGACAGGTATCGTTTCTCTAGCATCACCAAGAGAAGGATGGTTGGCCATTAAAGTTATCTCTCTCTCGCAGAGCTTCACTCTAACGCCATTGCTTTTCTCGTTAGACATTATTTTAATTCTTCTAAGAGCATCAAAAAGAGAGGCTTTATCTGCTGTCATAGTGAACGATGTTTTCTGTGGAATGACTGCCTGGTATTTTGGATATTCTCTTGAGATTAATCTTATGCTCAAGAAATATTTTTCATCGCAATTCACATACATGAAAGAGTCATCCACACTTATGTTTATAAGTGCCTTAGGGAACGACTCTGCAACTCTTTTTAATTCGTTAACACCCTTTCTTGGAATAATGATTCCATTAATTAGATTTTCGATATTGTTGTCTTCAAGCTCTGTATCAATCATTGAAAGTCTATGACCGTCTGTTGCTACAGCTCTAAGTTTAGAGTCTATTTCTTGAAGGTATATACCATTTAAAAATAATCTAGTTTCATCAGTGCTTATTGCATGTGATGTTTTTGAAATTATTTCTAAGACTTTTTCACTTGAAATGCTAAATTCGTTTTGCTTATTTTGGAATACAAGTTGTGGAAAATCTTCATTTTTATAAATCAAAAGTGTGAAATGAATATCACCACAATTTATTTTTAAGCTATTTTCATTCTCATCTAATTTCAATTCTAAGTTTGAATTAGGAAGTTCTCTTAAAATATCTGAAAAGTTTTTAGCGTTTACGCAGAATGATCCTGCCACTTCTGTTACAGCTTCTATCGTGACTTTAGCTGAAACCTCCAAGTCGGTAGCAGAGAAGCTTAATTGGCCGTCTCTTGCTTCGACAAGAGTGTAGGCGAGAATAGGTCTTGTGTTCTTCCTGTCGACCACAGAAGTAACTTTGGTAATGGCTTCTCTAATCGATTCGGTACTAACTTGTGCGTGCATATCAATTTCCTTGAATCTTATTTCTATCCTAATGGCTCTTCCTAAGCAAGAGGCCTATTTGGGATAGGTTTTGTGTATTATATATATATATATTTAATTAATATTTAATATAGGCTGTTGATAAGGTGATAACCTCCGAAATACCCATTATTTCTAAGATTTAGTGTTTCTCTCTTTGGTAGGAATGTTTATAAATAAATTATTTGCAGATGCTTAATGCGGATATTACTTATTTTCGCTCAATATTTTGACTGTTTTTAACGTCTAATCCACTTTTTATCCACATCAATTTTCTTTCACGTATGAATTCACGGAATGGGCCACTAATTCCAAACTTTCTCCCCATTAATATCCACATGTGGATAAGTCTTGGTACTAATTGTTGATAATGTGAATAAATTGTTTTTCACAGTTGATAACCTTGTGGATAACTGGCTGTTAATTCAATATTTTTTAAGGATTTACTAATATTTGTGGGTATTAAAAAGCCGACTGAATAGTCGGCCTTAGTTATCTGTAATTTAGCTCTTATTTTATTAAATGCTATTTTCTAGAAAGATCAAATCTTTTGAAAGTTTCGGATCATTTTTGAGGTTGTTACTAATTTTATTAACTCCGTGAATGACAGATGAGTGGTCTCTGTTGCTGTAATATTGAGCAATTTCTTTAAATGTAACTCCAACAATATTCTTGCTCAAATACCAGGCTATGTGACGGGCACGTACAATATCTTTATTTCTACTTTTTGATTTAAGATCTGCGACAGCAATTTTAAAATATTGTGAGCTGGCCCTGCAAACACTCTCTAGCGTTGCTGCTGGTTTTTCATTCAAATCTTGTAGCTTTAAAATGTCTCGAGCCATCTCTGTGTCTATTTCAGCTTCCATTAGCTCTGCATGAGCTTGGAGTCTTATTAGAGAACCCTCAAGCTCTCTAATAGATGATTTAATGGAACTTGCAATAAGATTTAAAACTTCATCCTGAACGAAGAGATCGAGTTCAACCGCTTTCTTTTTTAAAATAGCTGTTCTTGTTTCAAAATCGGGTTTTTGAATATCTATAACTAGACCCCACTGAAGTCTGGTTATAATTCTTTCTTCAATACCTGTAATTTTATCTGGTGACTTATCTGAGGTAAAAATAAGTTGCTTTCCTTTATCGTGAAGGAAATTAAAAATATGAAAGAACTCTTCTTGTGTAGAATTTTTATTTTTAAGTTCGTGAATGTCATCGATCATCAAAACATCAATACTCTCTGTATATTTTCTTTGGAATTCATTTAATGTTTTATCTTTGTATGCATTTATTAACTCTTTCATAAAGTCACGAGCTGATATTAGGCATACTGCTAAATCTGGGTGATTTTCAAATACTCCATTAGCGATGGCATGGAGTAGGTGAGTTTTACCAAGTCCAGAGTCTGAGTAAATATACAAACATGGGTACTTGCCAGTTATTCCAGGTGAATCAGATACTGCAGATGCAGTTGCAAAGGCCAAGTTGTTTGAAGGCCCAACGATATAATTCTCAAAATTCTTCTTTGGGTCTATTGTCTTGCCCGAAGTTTCCTTTTCCATGTGGTCCAAAAATCTACTTTGGGCCTGGTCGGCAACTTCATTTGTCTTTGGAGATAAGTCGAGAGTGAAAGATGGCTTATTACTTTTCTTAGGTATTATTGCATCATCAATAATTAAGTTGTTGAAAATTGGGTGATTTTCCGTTCTTACAACAATATTAATTCTATAGTTTGTCCCCATTAGCTCAAGCAAAGCTTTTTGAATGGAATCTATATATGAATTTTCTATTGTTGATTTAATAAACTTAGTTTGAGCGACAAAATTTGCTTCTTCATTTGTAATTTCAAGTAGTTCAATCTTATTTTTAATAAAAGTATCAAACTTTATCTTCTCAACCTTGCTCTCTAGAATTTCAAATAGTCCTGTAGTGATAGGTTCAAGGGCATTTACCCCTGGGCTCCTTTCATTTTGTACAACGACTTCTTCTTTCTCTGATTTAGGGGAATTAAAAATATTTTCTAATAAGTCTTTGTTTTTGTTAGTTTTATATTCCTGATTTTTAAGGAATTTTTCAAAAGGAAAATCCTGAGTCATTCAAACGTCTCCAAATTAATTATTGGTGTGTCTTCTTTTGCATGCCTGTTTATGTGCGGTCCCGCTTTGTACATTAGGGCTGCAGAAGAATCAATACTGTGCGGAGCGCAAATATTCTGACCTCTTCTTACAAAATGTTGGATAATTGGCACCCTGTATTTTGCATTTGGCCATTGCCTTTTTAAGCTCCATTTTGTACATTCCGCTTCTTATTGTAGATATGTTAATAGTTAATGTTATAGGTTCCGTGAGGATGTTATGAGTAAAAGAACTTGGCAACCAAAGAGAAAAAAACGTCTCCGTGTACATGGCTTTTTGAAGCGTATGGCTACTGCCGGTGGAAAAAAAGTTATCAATGCTAGACGAGCTAAAGGCCGTAAAAGGTTAACTGTCTCTGTTGGTACAAAGTAAGAACTTGATCTGTGGCTTCTTTTCCTAAAGAGTCGCGTTTATTGAACTCTACTGATTTTGAATATCTGAGAAGGGGTGCCAAGGTTCTTAGCACTCCTTTATTGCGTTTCTATTATAAAGACTCTCGTCTACCTAGTACTCGCTCCAGAATTGGATTGAGTATTTCTAAAAAAGCTGGAAATTCCGTTCAGAGGAATGTCATTAAACGCTTCCTTCGGGAAAATTTTAGAAATAGTGATTGGGTTGGTACCGGTGAAGACATTCTTATTGTGGCCTCACCTCGATTGAAAGCGCTTTTTAAGGAAAAACGAGACGTAAAGACAGAGTTAAAGAAATCGTGGTTGAAAGCGATGGAGAGGAGGAGTTCTAAGTGATTAATCGTTTATTTCTGACTCTCTTATGGATTTATCAAAAACTAATCTCTCCTTTTCTTGGAATAAATTGTCGATATTATCCAACATGTTCTCAATATAGTCGTGAATGTTTTCATACCTTTCCAGCCTATAAGGCCGTGTGGTATTCATTCACCCGTATATGCAAATGTCACCCTTATCAACCTGGTGGGTTCGATCCCGTTCCCAGAAGGTAAGCTAATTTAAAGGAATTATATATGGCTTCTGAGCAGAAAAGATTATTCTTAGCCCTCGCATTGTCAGGTTTAGTGCTTTTCACTTGGCAGGCTTATTTCGCTCCCAAAGACAACTTTGATGCCACTATAAGTGATTCTAAAAGCAAAGATAACCTTAGGGATACATCTGTAAAAACAGCTAATGCTGTTAATCCAAATGTGGCCGACCCTTCTGTTACGAAGACTGCTGAAAATACTCCTCAAGTCAGTGATGTTAATGTTCAGAAGGCCGTACTTGTTAATGGTGATAATACTTTAGAGATAACTAATAATTTTAGTATCTCAGGCTATGAGTCAGTACTAGCGAATGATTCCTTTCAGGACTTAGTAGGTGCCAGAAGTCCTTTACAGGTATTTGTTATTCAAAATGGAGAAGCTAGGAGACTAGTATTTGACCAGTTTACAGCAACCGGAGCAACCCTTAATGGCCTTAATGAAACGCTAGGAATCACACTCACAGGCTCTTTAAATGAAGATGGTGTCTTTAATTGGAGTCTTGTTTCTAGTCAGCCTTATCAGTATTTCATTAGTGCTCAATCTGAAAAGAAAGAAGGGGAAGCTCGTCAAATTAGACAATTCCTCACTTATTTTAAGGATGTAGATAGAAATAATATTGATGATGAAGAGGCCGTTGACGGTAAAATTCAGTGGTTTGGAATTGATTTCCATTATCATTTGTTCGCTACAGTTTTTGAAAATAAATTGGTGGCATCGTCATCTATTAAGAATGAAAACCTCGGTATCAAGCTTGTAGAGCCTACTACCAACCTTACAGCATATAGTATCTTTACTAAAAAATCTTATGATGACCTGAGTAAGCTTGGGAGGAACCTACAGCTTAGTGTTGATTTCGGTGTGTTTGGTGTTATCGCCGTACCAATTCTTAGAGGTCTACAGTTCTTTTATAAATATATTCCAAACTATGGTTTCGCCATCATTCTGATAACTTTATTAATCAGAACCCTTCTTTTTCCTCTTCAGTATAAGAGTTTTAAGAGTATGAAGAAGATGCAAAAACTCCAACCAGAGCTTGCGAAAGTTAAGGAAAAATATGGAGATGATCCGCAAAGAATGCAAAAAGAAACCATGGAGCTATTTAAGAAGAATGGCGCAAATCCAATGGGTGGTTGTTTACCTCTAGTTCTTCAAATGCCTGTGTTCTTTGCCTTCTATCAAGTTCTCTTTAATAGTGTCGAACTCTTGAATGCTCCTTTTATACTATGGATTGAAGATCTTTCTGCTAAAGACCCTTACTACGTGTTACCTGTTCTAATGGGTGCAGCAATGTTTGGACAAACTAAACTGAATCCTTCAACGACTGCTGATCCTACACAGCAAAAGATGATGATGTTTATGCCACTTATCTTTACATTTTTTATGAAAGATCTTCCGGCTGGACTAAATCTTTATATCTTTGTATCGACAGTTTTTGGTGTTCTTCAGCAGCTCTTCGTATACAAGACTGTTGACTAGCTATGACCAAGTACAATCAGCCTGGGCCCATTGTCGCAATTAGTACCGGTCTGGGTGAAAAGAGTGCTTTGGGAATCGTTCGAGTTAGCGGCTGCAAAGATCTTTCTTTTCTCAATCATATTACCAAAAAGCCGGTGAGCTTTTCTCCGGCTCCTCGTAAAGCCTATTTCTCAAGATTTTACGATTCTAAGAATGATACTCTGGACGAAGGTCTTTTTATCTTCTTTAAGGGTCCAGAGAGCTTTACAGGTGAAGATACTGTTGAGTTCAATCTTCACGGTAACCCATTGATTTTAAATAACTTTTGTCAATATTTGGTAAGTGAATTTGGTTTTCGCCTTGCCGAACCAGGGGAGTTTTCTTTTCGGGCACTTCAAAATGAAAAGCTTAATCTAACTCAGATAGAGGGGCTTGATTTAATCCTCAATGCAAATTCCGGCTTTGGTCTTAAGGCCGGCACCGAGCTTCTTAATAACGATGTCTTCAAAAGTTATAAAGAGCTAAAGAGTTTATTCTTAGAAATCAAAATGTCGCTCGAAATCTTAATTGATTTTTCAGAGGACGTTGGCGAAGAAGAAATCTTTAAAAAACTTGATGGTGTTCATGGGCGTTTTTCAAAATTGATTAACAAGCTTTTTAATCGCACCCAAGGAAACATAGAGCATCTTCTTTCTCCTTCAGTATCTCTTTTTGGTGCAACCAATGCTGGTAAGAGTACCTTCTTTAATATGCTCCTAGGCGACAATAGGGCAATTGTGAGCAATATCCACGGCACTACAAGGGATTACATTTCTGAGTTTATTTACTTAAATGGAACCTCCTTCAAGCTTATTGATACCGCAGGGTTAAGAGTAACCCACGAAGAGGTTGAAACACTTGGAATAGAGAGAACTTATAAAATTAACGAAGAAAGCTTCTTTAAAATTTTCGTTATTAATCCTTTTGATGATTTGGTTGATTATGAGGGGCTTTTATTTGATGCCATTGTATTCACGCATGCCGATCTTCCTGGTGTTGATAAGAAAATTCAGGAAATTTCAAAAACTCTCAGGGGAGAATATTATTTATCTTCAGGCCCCAAAAGTGGTCCTATGGGGGCAGAAAATAGTGGTCCTATAGGACCAAAAAAGAATGGTCCTATGGGGGCAACTTTTAGTGGTTCTATAGGGGCAGCTTTTAAATTTGATGGTCCTATAGGACCAGAGACATCTCTTGAGAATAAAATATTCGAGAAATATCAACAACTTACGTCTACCAATCCAATTGCTATTTCTCGCCACAGGGATGTAATTACAGATATTTATGAGACTTTTAACGAATATTTAAGTACTTATGGGGAGACTAGGGATTGTGCGATTCTTAGCTCTTATGCAAATAGACTAGGTGTGTCACTAGATGAGCTCATTGGCGTTGTATCACCTCAAGAGGTTCTGGATTCGATCTTTAGTAATTTCTGCATAGGAAAGTAGTATTTACAATATCTTATACTGTTTTCTGGACAAGAATGGTCAATTAATTGTAAATGTTCTACGTGGAACAGTTTCAAAATAAATTCGATGTTTTAATTATGGGTGGTGGTCATGCTGGACTCGAGGCTGCTTGGTCTGCATATCAGTTTGGTCTTCGCGTTGGTATTGTGTCGCTCCCTGGTGTTGGTCTTGGTTCGGCACCATGTAATCCGGCAGTTGGTGGCGTAGGCAAGGGCCAGGTTGTAAGAGAAATAGATGCTCTTGGTGGAGTAATGGGGATTCTTGCTGACAAGGCTGGAATTCAATATAGAGTTCTAAATGAAAGCAAGGGTTATGCAGTTCAGTCGACTCGTATCCAAATCGATAAAGAAAAATATAGTAAATACGCCGAAGATCTAATCTCCGAAACCGAAATCATCGTTGTTCGAGATAGGATTAACAAAGTTCTTCCAAAGAGTGGTGAATACTTCACGCTGGAAGGCGATGCTGGTTCTTATCGCTCAAAAAAACTAATTGTTACTACGGGTACATTCTTGGCAGGCATGCTTCATACTGGTGCCGAGATTTCAACCGGTGGTAGGGTAGGAAAACCATCTTCAAATAGCATTGAAGACCTGTTTAGCAAGGTAAAAACTCTCAAAAAACGCTTTAAGACTGGAACGCCTCCAAGAATTAAGAGGTCCTCAATCGATTTTAGTAAAATGGAACCTCAGCCAAGTGATTATGGAGCGGTAAACTTTCACTGGGCCAATGATAGCTACTACAGAAAGCAACCCCAGGTTGATTGTTACCTTACAAGAACCAATGACAAAGCACTTGAAATAATCAGAGAAAACAAAGAGAAGAGCCCAATATTTAATGGTCAAATTAAAGGTATCGGGCCGAGGTACTGTCCCAGCATCGAGGACAAGGCTTTTCGCTACCTAGATAGGAATGTTCATCATGTATTTGTAGAGCCTGAGGGCCTAGATATTGATACTTTTTATCCGAATGGTATATCGACATCACTACCAAAGGAAGTACAGCTAGAGTTCTTGAGGAAGATACCTGGATTGGAAGCAGCGGAAATTGCCGTTTACGGGTATGCTGTTGAGTACGATGTGGTAAACACACTTGATCTCAAGAGAACAATGGAACATAAGGATGTAGAAGGGCTATATTTTGCCGGCCAGGTGTGTGGTACTTCCGGTTATGAGGAAGCCGCTGGACAAGGGCTTATGGCGGGTTTAAACGCTTCTTTAGCGACGCTGGGTAAAGACCCAATCATACTAAATAGAAATGAAAGCTATATTGGTGTTATGCTTGAAGATTTAGTTACCTATGAAAGAGATGAGCCTTATAGGCTATTTACCGCAAGGTCTGAGAATAGGTTATTTATTCGTGAAGATAATTCTACCTTTAGAATGGCAAAGTATCGAAAAAGTCTAGGACTGCATCAGTCTATAGACAAATACAATGAAGACTTCTTGGTAAAGTTCAGTATTTTAGAGAGGGCGTGCGATGAAATCAGTTACATGCCAACTAAAGAGAACGTGGAGTTGTTCAGCAGTAATTCCTGGGGTGGTCTGAAGGAAAAGATCACATTGTCTGAAGTTCTTCAGAGAAGTAATGTGGATCCAGTTTCGGCACTCAAGAAGGTTTTAAATATATCAGGCCTAAGTTTTGATTCAAGAATTGTTAGGGCCGTTGCGGTTTCTATAAAATACCGTGGATATATTGTTAGAGAAGAGATTGAGAATAGAAACCTTAGAAAACTCGAAGACAAGAAATTGGATTGGCGCAACCTTCTAACTAGAAAAAACCTAAGTTTTGAATGCAAGCAAAGGATTGAAAAAATAAAACCTGAAACTTTTGGGCAATTAAAAAGAATAGAAGGCATAAGGCCTGCAACTCTTGCCTTCATCGCTTCAGGTCTATAAATGAGAGATTTTTCCGATAAACTCCTCGATCTACTTAATAATAAATACGGTTCATTAAATTTAACAAGAATTAATGAAGCCGAGGAATTCTTCCAGAAACAGGTTCTGGACTCTATGTTACCCTGTGATTTGTTCGAGTCTTATTCAGCAAATATTGAAAAGGGTCTTCATCTCGATATTGGCTTTGGTGGTGGCTTTCCACTTTTACCTCTGGCCAATAGGTTTGCTGAAACTAAATTTTTAGGATTTGAGGCCAGAAGAAAAAAAGCCGATGCGGTAAGAGATATCGCTGAAGATCTAGCTCTCGTTAATATTAAAACCTTTCACCATAGAATTGAAGACATCTTGATTGATAGGCCTTGTAGTATTTCATTCAAGGCAGTAGGTAAGATATCAGATTATCTAAAAAAAATTAATTCCAACCATAAGGTCACCGTTTACTTCTATAAAGGTCCAAATGTTAAAGAGTTGGAATCGGTGCCGGAAAAGATAGAAAGTTTTAGAAAAATTTTAGATGAGGAGTACGAACTCCCAGGCACTAACGGAAGGTCTTTCATTGCATATGAGGGGCGATCTGTTCCACGTGGAACAAAGAAAGCGCTTGTCAAACTATCCGAACTTATTTAAAAATTCCACAGCGGCAACAATATAACGGAGCACCTAAATGACTAAAATTATTGCTTTAGCCAATCAAAAGGGCGGGGTTGGTAAGACAACAACGGCCATTAATCTTGCGGCGTGTCTAGCAGTGGCTGAGAAAAAAACTCTACTAATAGACCTAGATCCTCAAGGGAATGCCAGTGTTGGTGCTGGTTTAAACAAAGAGGACTTTGCAGATAGTAATATCTATCATGCAATAATCGGAAAAAAGTCTATAAAGGACTGCATCTATCCTACTGAGCTCCCACATTTTGATGTGTGCCCAGCAGATCAAAATCTAATTGGCGCAGAGATTGAGTTAGTTAGCGAGTTTGCTCGTGAACATAAGCTAAAAGCTGCAATTGAACCTATTATAAAGGAATACGACTATATTTTGGTAGATTGCTTACCAAGTCTGAATGTATTGGCCGTAAACGCACTTACAGCATGTACGGGTGTAATAGTTCCATTACAAACTGAATATTATGCAATGGAAGGCTTGGCCCAGCTTTTAAATACCATAAGGCTTGTTAGGTCTTCACTTAATCCGACATTGGCTTTAGAGGGCATTCTCTTAACGATGTTTGATTCTAGAACTTCTTTGCATAAGCAAGTGTCTGCAGAAGTGAAAACGCACTTTGGTGATAAGGTTTTTGAAACAATCATTCCAAGAAACGTAAAAATATCGGAATGCCCATCCTTTGGTAAACCAATAATTCTTTATGATATCGAATCTAAGGGAAGCAAGGCTTACCTTTCATTAGCGAAGGAAATGATTTTAAGGGAGAGAATGGAAACTCCAGAAAATCAGCCAGAGTTAAATTTTACGATTCCAGAAATACCAAAAGACCACAGAGATCAATTACAGTAATCAGGATTAGAAAATGGCGAAGAAAGTAGCATTAGGAAAAGGTATAGCATCATTAATTCAGGACACTCCTAACGAGATACTTAAGGCATCTTTGAAGGACCTGGGTGGAACAAAGGCCAGTGAAGAGAGTCTTGGAGAAAACCCGGCGTTAGTTGCTATTAGTGAAATTAAGGCAAACCCAAATCAACCAAGAAAAATATTCAAAGAAAAAGAATTAAAAGAGCTTTCGGATTCAATAAAAGAAAATGGAGTAATTCAGCCCTTGGTTGTTCTTAAAGCAGAGAAGGGTTTTGAGTTAATCGCAGGTGAGAGAAGGTTGAGAGCTGCGAAAATGGCAGGTCTTGATAGGGTTCCCGTTGTAATTAAAAAAGTTACCGATAGAGAGAGAATGGTTATCTCTATCATTGAAAATGTTCAAAGAAGCGATTTAAACTGCGTAGAAGAAGCCTTGGCATATTACCAATTAATGAATGAGTTTGAGCTAACTCAAGAAGAGGTTGGTAAAAGATTAGGAAAAGAAAGATCAACCATTGCTAACTTTATAAGAATCTTAAAGCTGCCCAGAGATGTGATCGAATTATTGCAAAAAGAATTCTTAAGTTTTGGCCATGCAAAGGTTTTAGCGGCAGAGAAAGAGCGTGAGCGTTGTATAAGGCTGGCGAACCAAGCGGTTACTGAAAACATGTCAGTAAGAGAGCTTGAAAAACTACTTAAGAAGAGAGAGTTGGGACTCAAAAAGCCTCAAGAGAAATATTTTGATGCAAAGTTGGACCAATTTAAGCAAAAGCTAGAGCAGAAGACTGGATATCACTTCGATTTAAAGTCAAAAAAAGCAGGTAAGGGTGAATTTGTGATAAAATTCACAAATGAAGCGGAATTCAACGATATATATGAATATCTGTTAAAACGTTAATGGTCCTATAGGACCACTAAGTGAATCAAGGATTGTGCAGTGAGGCATAAGGGTGAAATATCGGCCATCATCGAAGAAGGTTGTAAATTTGAGGGTAACTTAAGTTTTAACGGAGTTGCCAGAATTGCCGGTATCGTAAACGGTTCTGTGTTCTCAAACGACACAGTAATTGTGTCTGAGGGTGCTGTCGTTAATGCAGATATAAATGCCAATGTTATTTTAATATCTGGAACAGTGAAAGGTAACATTAAAGCGAGTAGCAGGGTTGAGATTATAAAGCCTGCCAGATTTGAAGGAACTATTACCACACCGAGTCTAATCGTAGAGGAAGGGGTGATTTTTCACGGAACAACAAAAATGCGTGAAAAAAGGTAATAGAAAAAAACTACCCATCTAAGGTTCTAAGCCTTAATTAAAGCCTATTAAGAACATATTACACTTTGACAAACTTGCCAGAGATGAATACATATAAGGTTCAATTTTGAGCATCGTTTTATCTGGTAAAGCCCATTGGAAAAAGGGCTCTCAGGGGATTTAAATCTTATGGATAAATTTATTGGTATTTTCCAAAAACTAGGTGTCGATCAATCCATTTTTTATCAGTTCGCCATCTTCGTTGTTATTTTCTTTCTTTTAAAAACAATGTTCTTCAGCAAGCTTTTGTTTGTTCTTCAGATTAGAGAATCTAAAACTACAAAGTTAGATGAAGAGGCAGGCGCCAAGTTTAAAGAGGCAGAAAAGCTTTCAGAAAAGTTTGATATAGAAATACAGGCTGCAAGTGAGGAAGCTCACTTAAAGATGTCTGAGTTTAAAAATAATTCAGTTAAAGAAATTACTGCAAATCAAAAGAAGCAGGAATCCCAAGTACTTGCTCAATATGAAGAAAAGAAAAAGAGCGTTATGGCCGAAGTTGAGGCAAATAGATCTGCTGTATTGGAAAGTGCGGGCACCTTATCTGAAAGCCTAATAAACAAATTGGTAAATTAATTTAGGACCATCAAGATGAAAACTTTTGTAACTTTATTGACTTTGTTTGTAGCTGACATGGCTTTGGCTGCGGGTGGCGCAGCTCACGGAAGTGTGACTGATCTCGTATATCCAGCAGTTAACTTTTTTGCCTTGTTTTTCTTTCTAATCTTTATGCTTAAGAAGCCTCTGAGAGAAATGTTTGATAAGAAAGCAGATGATGTAACAAACCTCTATGAGTTTGCAGACAAAAGAGACAAAGAAGCAAAGATAAAGCTAGAAATGTTTCAAAAGAAAATGAATAACCTAGAGTCTGAAAAAAACAAAATCGAAAAGAATGCAGAAAAAGAAGCGAAGGAATTCGTAACAAGAGCGCAACAAGAATCTGAAGAATACCTAAAAAGGTTAGATCGAGATTCCGAGAGTAAAATTAACCATGAGAGAACTTCTTTAGAAAACCAACTAAAAGAAGACCTAGTCTCTGAGGTAATTGAGAAAGCTAAGAATAAAATTAGTAATGATAAAGAACTTAATAAAAAAGCGACAAGTAAACTAATTTCCGAGATTTAGGTATTTTATGAAAGAAGCGATGGTTGCCCGTGCTTATGCAAAGTCGATATATCAATTAGGCGAAGAGCAAAAAATTGATGTAACAGATGAGCTTACTAAGTTAACTGTAATAATAAATGAAAATAACAATTTAGAAACAGTAATGTTTTTAGATGTTTTTACGATTGAAGAAAAACAAGCTGTGATGAATGAAGTTTTAAAACGACTTGAACTCTCAAGCTTGGTAAGAAACGTCATCAATTTCCTGATGGATGAAAAGAGAATAAATATCCTACCCCTTATTTTTAAAGAGCTTGTGGTTTTAGATGATCACCATAAAGGCTTTATGAGAGGAGTAATTGAAGGAAGAGAAGATACCTTAGATGAGGACTTTGAAACAAAGATTCACTCTTTCTTAAAAGAAAAGTTAGGTACAGATCCAATTCTAACTTATAAAAAAAATGAAAAACTAACTGCAGGCTTTCGCGTAACTGTTGAAGACTTACAGCTAGATGCAACTTTAGATAACCAATTAAATAAACTTAAATCGGAAATTCTTAATTCCTAATACAAAGAGGTAAAGTGATGTCCATCAATCCAGAAGAAATTACAAGCATTATCAAGGACAGGATTGCAAACTTTGAAAACAGACTACAAGTTGATGAAGTAGGAACTGTTTTGACAGTTGGAGACGGTATTGCCCGTATCTTCGGTCTGAAAAATGTGATGGCCGGTGAACTTGTTGAGTTCGACGGTGGTACGAAAGGTATGGTTTTAAACCTAGAGACCAATAATGTTGGTGTTGCTATTCTTGCGGATGACAACTCTATTAAGGAAGGCACCACAGTTAAAAGAACTGAAAGAATTGTGGAAGTCTTAGTAGGTGATGCTCTATTGGGTCGCGTGGTAAACGCACTTGGTGAAGCAATTGATGGTCAGGGCGAAATTCAATCAGAACATAGTCGTTTTGTTGAAGTAAAAGCACCGGGCATTATTGCAAGAAAGCCAGTTCATGAGCCTCTTCAAACAGGTATTAAAGCAATTGATGCCATGATCCCAATCGGACGTGGTCAACGAGAGCTAATTATTGGTGATAGAAAGACGGGTAAAACAGCTGTTGCTCTCGATACTATTATCAACCAAAAAGGAAAGGATGTTGTTTGTATCTACGTGGCCGTAGGTCAAAAGCAATCAACAGTTCGTCAGGTTCACCAGAAACTAATTGAAACAGGTGCAATGGAATACACGACCATTGTTTCTGCAACAGCATCAAACTCAGCACCTCTTCAATTTCTTGCACCATATACTGGGGCAACGATGGGTGAGTATTATCGTGATTTAGGTAAGCATGTTCTTATTGTTTTTGATGACCTTACCAAACAAGCAAACGCTTATAGACAAATGTCATTATTACTTCGTCGTCCACCAGGTCGAGAAGCTTTCCCAGGGGATGTATTTTATCTTCACTCGAGACTTCTCGAGCGTGCTTGTAAACTCTCTGACGATCTTGGTGCAGGCTCAATGACAGCTCTTCCAGTTATTGAAACTCAGGAAGGCGACGTTTCGGCTTATGTCCCAACAAACGTGATTTCAATTACTGATGGTCAGATTTATCTTGAATCTGATCTCTTCAACTCTGGTATACGTCCTGCTGTTAATGTTGGTCTTTCGGTATCTAGGGTTGGTGGTTCAGCTCAAATTAAAGCAATGAAAAAAGTTGCTGGAACGCTAAGGCTAGATCTTGCTCAGTATCGTGAACTTGCAGCATTTTCTCAGTTCGGTTCAGATCTTGATGAAGCTACACAAAGACAACTTGCAAGAGGCGAGAGGTTAGTTGAACTCCTTAAGCAAGGTCAGTATGTTCCTATGGATGTAATTGATCAGGTTGTTGTGATCTTTGGCGCTACGAAAGGACTTTTCGATAAAGTTCCAACGGCTAAAATCGGTGAAGCAGAAAAAGAACTTCATGAGCATCTTAGAAGCCAGCACGGACCATTTGTTGAAACCATCAGAAGCGAAAAGGCAATTTCTGATGATAACAGTAAAAAACTTATTGAGATTATCGAGAAGTTTTTGTCCTCAAGGAACTTTTAATTAGGTAGCTGAAATGGCAAACATAAAAGATCTAAAAAAGAAGATAAAGAGTACAAAGGGAACGCTGAAGATTACTTCAGCCATGAAGCTTGTCTCTGCAGCAAAACTTGCCAAAGCTCAACAGGCAATTGTGAGTTCAAGGCCTTATGCAAATGAGTTGGAAACAACGATTAAGACAATAAGCGCACTTGTTGAAAATTATACTCATGAATATCTTGAAGAAAAAGATAGTAATCATGAAGTTCTCTTGGTGATTTCATCAAACAAGGGTCTTTGTGGTGGTTACAACTCACTCTTGGCAAAAGAGGTTAGGAAGTATCTTGCTAATACTGATAAAGACGTAAAAGTTTACTTTATTGGTAAGAAGGTACGGGAAGTTATTCAGAAAGAAGTCAACTTTGGGAAAGATTATCAGTTTGAAAAATCTGATCCATCATTTCTTGAACTTGAGGGAGTTGGAAAAGAGCTGGCACAAATGTTTAAATCTGGAGAAGTAGGCACAGTAAAAGTTGCTTATAACCAGTTTAATACTGCCATTTCTTTTACACCAATGGTGAAACAACTATTACCAATCTCTATGAATGTTGAAGAAAAAATGGAATTAGAAGAAAAATTTCCATTTGATTTTAAGTATGAACCAGCGCCATCAGAGATATTAAATACTCTCATTCCTGAAACATTTTCAACAACGTTATACACATGTCTGTTGGATGGAGTTGCAGCGGAGCATGGGTCAAGAATGGCGGCCATGGATAATGCTGTAACAAATTGTAAAGAAGCTATTAGAGCACAAACATTAAAAATGAATAAGTTGAGACAAGCCGCAATTACAACGGAACTAATTGAAGTTGTATCTGGTGCTGAATCTCTAAACGGTTAAGGAGACTAGAATGTCGCAAAATACTGGGATAATTAAACAAGTTATGGGACCTGTTGTGGATGTAGAGTTCGCTGATGGAAACTTGCCTGAAATTTACACAGCTTTACGTGTAAGTAATCTGTTTATTAGTAAAGAAGAAGACAATTTAGTTCTTGAGGTGTCTCAGCACCTTGGAGATAACGTTGTTAGAACAATCGCAATGGATCAGACTGAAGGTTTAAGACGTGGACAAGGCGCCAAAAATACAGGCAAGCCTATTCAAGCACCTGTTGGTCGTGGAGTTCTTGGAAGGATTATCAATGTAATTGGTGAAGCCATTGATGAGAAAGGTCCAGTGAAGCACGACAAAACATATGATATTCACAGACCTGCTCCAAAGTTTGAAAATCAAGCAACTTCAAAAGAACCTTTTTATACAGGTATTAAAGTTATTGACCTCCTCGCTCCTTACTTGAAGGGTGGGAAGATTGGTCTATTTGGTGGTGCTGGTGTTGGTAAAACAGTTCTTATTATGGAATTGATTAACAACATTGCTACACAACACGGTGGATATTCAGTTTTTGCTGGTGTTGGTGAGCGTACTCGTGAAGGCCGTGACCTTTATGATGAAATGAGTGAGTCTGGGGTTATTGATAAAACTGCCCTGGTTTATGGTCAGATGAATGAGCCACCAGGGGCACGTGCTCGTGTAGCTCTAACAGGACTATCAGTAGCAGAATATTTTCGTGATGAAGAAAAGTCTGATGTACTTTTCTTTGTTGATAATATCTTTCGTTTTACTCAGGCAGGTTCTGAAGTTTCGGCCCTTCTTGGTCGTATTCCTTCTGCCGTTGGTTACCAACCAACACTAGGTACAGAAATGGGTGCCATGCAGGAGCGTATTACTTCAACTAATGATGGATCAATTACATCTATCCAAGCAGTATATGTTCCAGCGGATGATTACACGGATCCGGCTCCAGCTACAACATTTGCTCACCTTGATGCTACAACTGAACTTTCAAGGCAAATTGCTGAGCTAGGAATTTATCCTGCTGTTGACCCTTTAACATCTACTTCTACTATTCTTGCACCAGAGATCGTTGGTGAAGAGCATTACCGTACAGCTCGTCAAGTTCAGCAGATCCTTCAAAGATACAAAGAGCTTCAAGATATTATTGCAATTCTTGGGATGGACGAGCTATCTGAAGAAGATAAGCTCATCGTATTCAGGGCCAGAAAGGTGCAAAAGTTTCTTTCACAACCATTCTTTGTTGCAGAACAATTTACAGGTCTGAAGGGGAAGTTTGTAAAAATTGAAGATACGATTTCTGCTTTCAATGCAATTCTTGATGGCAAGTGTGATGATCTTCCTGAACAAGCTTTTTACCTTGTTGGAAACCTTGATGAAGTTTATGAAAAAGCTCAGGAACTTCGTTCTAAGTAAGGGTATAGATAATGAATTACTTTACTGTTGACCTTTTAACTCCAGAAAAAGTTGTGGCCAGGGGAATACCCGCGGAATCTTTATTGATTCCAACGGTACGTGGCCAAATTAATATACTTCCGCACCACACTCATTTGATAAATCGATTGAGTACGGGGGTACTTTCTATTTTTGGTGGAGCAGATGACCCTGATAGGCACTTTTCAGTTACCTACGGAATTTGTAAGGTACTTGAAGATAAGATCATTATTATGTCACATACTTCTGAAGAGCAAAGCGAAATAAGCTTAGAGCGTGCAGAGCAAGCATTAGAAAATGCTGAAAAGCACTTGAGTAGTGGCGAAGCGTTGAGTGATCAAGAAATTCAAAAGTTTCAGCTCAAGGTCGAGAGAGCTAAGTTAAGAATTCAGCTTTCAAAGCAATAAAAAATTCTGATTAGTCATGACTATCCATTGCCTCTTCTTTAAGAAGGGGCTTTTTTTTGTAAACATTGTTGGCCTTGTGTAATGGATACTTAAAATGTGAGTGAAAAAAACTCCATTAGGTGGAAAAAACTCAATCCTCTGAGACAATGTACATAAGTATGAAAAGAATTTTTGGAATGTCTGCCATGTATATAATCTATCTTCTTGTCTTAGGGCAAGGATGTAGCGCACTTAAAAGTGTGGACCATATCATCGCGGTACCTATACCCACTTTTAAATCATTAACGAAAGTTACAAGCCCTACTCTAAGACCTATTTCTTTCACTGTGGCCCCAAAATTAAAAACAATTGATGCTCCAGAAATACTAACTAAAAGTAGCAGAAAAATAGTTATAAATAAGAGGGCTTCTCTTTCCCTTACAGAGATCCAAAAACCAAAAATAAAAGTCATCAATAAGAAATATGAAATAACAGATAATGAAAGTTATGAATTAAAAAAACTGGATATCATTAGTCCTACTCCTAGAGAATTATTGAATAATGTTAATAAAGATAATAAAGAATTATCCCTAGATGAGGGTATTGATCATTTCGGTTTTGAAGTTGAAACCCAGGTGAATATTGTTCAGTGGAGCCCATCTTTAGAGGGAATCATTGCTGAAAAATTAGCTCTACTTGCAAAGGGCGAAACACAGGCGAATCAACAGGTAACTGGGTTTGATACAGTTACAAGTCATCAATCAGCATTGGAGACTAAAGCGGAAGCCTACGATCCAGCTGATCCAAAAATGTTAACCATGTTCAATAGAAATGAATTGGATTTAAACCTTATAAAGAAAGAAGAGAAATCAGTCGAAACTAACAAAGAAGATGAATTAGTTTTCATTGACTACTCAAATGAAGAAAATAATCTAGAGAAAGGAATAGCAGCAGTGGCCGCAACACCAATCTCTCAATCGGTAAAGCGGGTTATAGAAAGGGAAATGGCGCCTGCTGATAAATCAGTGGTTCAAAACCTATTGGCTGTAAGTAGTTTTAATAGAAATGAGAGAGCACAAAAACCTAAGTTAGATACAGATACGCATGCAGAGTCGGATAGCAAAAAGAATAATTCAAAAAGTGAAGTCACTCTTCATACAGTTGAGGCCAATTTAAACGAAGGCCTTAGTGAGACAGTCCATAATTTTAACTTTATACCTAGTTACGACACTAATGAAGTAGTTGAAGATTTTAATGAAGGCTCTTTGAGTTTTGACTACTCATTAAAAAATAACACCGGAATTCTTAGGGGAGTAATAGTTAAGAATCATTTTATAAGAACAACTTTTGAAATCGCTTTAGGTGGAGAATATTCAAAGTTTGAAATCCCCATGGTTAGTCAAGACTCTATTCAAGCGTACTTAGATGAAAATAAATTAGAAGGTTATGGAGGCTTTTATTTGGCCGACCTCGGTGAATATCTAGAAGACATAGAACTTGAGAAATTTTCAAATGAAAAGAAAACCGTATATGAACACAGACTTTTGCTGGATGAGAACTTCAAGAAAGTAGCAGATGGGCAAGGCTTTCGTTATGTACTCTTTATAGGTGTGGAGCCAGGAAATATTAACGTCCGCTACCTCGGTATAAATGGTCAACAAACGTCAAAGATTACATTTGTAGCGCCAGAGGAGCTGACTTATGACTTTAGTCAATTGGAGCGACCGATTGATTATAAAGTACAAACCAAACTACAAAATACACTTGGAAAGACACCAACCATACTGGACATGGATCCTCAGAATATCATTAACTTTATAAGTGACAATAAATCTAAGAAGGTAGCACCTGGAGAATACTTATTTTCAACTCCATGGAAGATAAAAGGCGCTAGATCTTACTTCGAGTTGGCCTACATGGAAGATTCTATATTTGTAGGGATTGACGGTGATAAAAACCTAGAACTACCAAGTACAGACTTTATTGGAGAAGTGTTACGCTCTTTTAATATGGATGGACTAAACCAGGAATGCTTGGTCCAGATAAATTTAGAAGAACCAATAAAAGAGATAAAGATATTGGGCGAAAGCTTTCGCGGCCCATCCGTTTTTGACCATGCGTACTTAGACAAAGACGGAGTGTTTTCCGCAGAATTATCACCCATGACTGAAAAGTTATTCTTGTTAGGTAGTGAAGAAGGTATTTTTAATTTAAAAATAGAATATGAATCAGGACTTACTGATTACCTAAGAACTTACTGCTCGCCTTCTACTTATCTCTTAGAGCAACTTTGATTCTTAACAAATTTATATAAATTCTTTGGATACCTTCGTCTAAGCTTTTGATGTTCTACTTTTAGGTATTTCTTTTCCGTTAATTCCACATCAGATAAAATAATGGTACCTTTAGGAAAGTTAGACCTTTTATAGTTCCTATTTAGGTGATTGTTAAGCGCCATAAGGTTCTTCTTACTTGAGGTTAGCGTAGGTAAAAGCTTAAGGATAGGGATCTTACATTTTGCGACGTAAATATTGATCAACCCATCTTTATCGTTAAAATGAGAACCATATATTTCTTTCTTATAGGCCAGTGTATAAACCAGTGCCAAGAATTCACTATAAAAGTTTTTAGCGGCAAAACCCCAGTTCGGGTGTTTAAAGTGATCAATGAGGTGAGAGACCCTAGGGTCTTTAAAACCTTTTGCTTTTAGTGTTCTTACGCCTCTTCTAAGTAGACCCGTGCCACTATTATAAGCATTAACAGCAAGGTCCCAGGACTTCATGATCTTTATATTTTGCGCAAGTAAATGCAAAGCTCCTGCAGTACTTAAAACAGCACTTTTTCTTTGATCCGCATATTTACTCATATTAAAGAAGTGCCTACCTATAACGTTCATGAACTGCCATGGGCCTGTAGCACCGACCTTCGATTTAGCATGAATGTTAAAAGAAGATTCTAAAAAACTGATCGCCAATAGTTCGTGAGGAAGTTGAAAGGATTTAAATAGAATTTCGATAGTCTCGGTATACCCTTCAAGATTTTTAAGACCCTGAAGTATATGGTCCATTTGTCCAGTTTGGGTTCTAAGGTTATTAGAAAGTTCCTTGAAAAATAAGCGTCGCTTAGAGGATGATTTTGGAATAGTTACATTGCTCTTTTTAAGAGAATGAAGGATTGTTTGGCACTTTTCTAAGTCGCAATCCTTTTTTTCAAGTAGCTTAAATGCTTTCTTATAGGTTTTAACAATTCCTCTCATCGCCTTGTTTTGTAGGCTGTATCTGGTGTTTTTGTTAAGTCCGGATTTTTTTAATTCCTGAAAGTTAATTACGTCGTAAATGATGCCAAGATTTTTAATATCATGAAGAACGGAGTGACTGCTATCATGCTGAGTATAAACCATATACCAAAATTGAACACGATCCCTTAGCTCTTTGGGAAATCTAAAGTCCTTTTCAATTCTATTTTCAGGATCCTTTAGGAACTTCCCGAATATTGGGTCTTTACTAGCGGATTTATGAGTAGCGGAAACTTTTATTGATAAATTATCGATTTTACTAAGGTCATCTTGAAAAATATTTTCTGGAGAAAAACCAAAGATATTAAAGCTCAAGACAAAAAGTAAGACTAACTTTCCCATTCATGCCTTTTGAATATTTCAATGGTTCGTGTGTAACCCAATTTAACGAGCTCTTTCATACGTTCAGGATTAAGCGAGAAACTATTCTTAAAAAAGATATCGTAATTTTCATGCGAAGGACAAATATCTACGAAGCGAACATTTGGATTGTGATTAAGCTTTCGCTCTAATATTTTAGTAAGATTAGTTCTGTGTTCATGGCTGAATTTATTAACTTTAAGATATTCATTAACCGTATTAATAATATCTTCAGCACTAGATCTTCTGGCCCTTGAAGCGACGATCTTTTTTTGAATCATTAGGTAGATGGCCTGAGTACAGATTGCAGGTAGGCCATAGTTGACTAGACTACCGATGGCATCTTGATAATGATAGGGAGTATGTGTCCAGCTGCTGATAACAAAATCACATTTATTATCTACGGCAACATGGGTGCTCAATGTTTCACGAATTTCACCATCAATATAGTAATCAACTTGACCCGTAATCGGATTGGTAACAGGGCTAGGCGAATAAAAAGGTGGCACCGACATTGAGGCGGAGACACTTTCGCTGATTGGAATATTTGTATAATAACTAGCAGTCTTGTCATGATAAGGAGAAGGATATTTATATTTAGAAAAAATAACCTTTCTACTGTGATCAAGCTGGGTCGCAACTACAAAAACATCTGCATCGTAGTCTTCATAATTATTAGATATTAATACTTCTCTTTCTAAATATGCCTTAAGGCCAGACGTTGTGAATAAACCATTAAAATTAAGTAATGGATTGATCAGTGTTTTGAGCAAAGGTGGAAATTCTGAAAAAGGAGCGTAGTTCTTTCCCTTAGGAGGATTTGGCTTGTCTCGTTTAAGGGTAAGCATATCTTTATAGGTAACTGGTTTGATTAAACGATCATTTTCATTCATGTGAGCATGAATTATATCAATTGGTCGAAAACCACTGGCAAAATATAGGCTAATGAGGGCACCGGCGCTACTACCAACATAGGTTGAGATTTCTAAGTTACTTTTTTCACTTTTATTGCTCTTTAAGGTGAATCCTAGTTCTTCTAGCGCCAGGCCGACACCAATATGCCAAGCAGCAGCTTTAACGACTCCGCCACTTAAAACCAGGGCGACTTTCTTCCCCTTAAAGTTACTTAACTCAACTCTTCTCATGATTAACCTATCGGTAGTCTATACTTAATATAAAATCCAATTCTTTTAAATTTTAAGGATTTAGCTTAATATTAAAAGAGGAGATTTTTATGGTAGGAAAATGGTTATCAATAACTGAATACTCAGCTTACAGAAATATATCAATATCGACTGTTAGGCGCTATATAAAAGGCAATAGGCTACGAACAAAACTAAGTTCGGGTAAGTACCTTATACATGTTTCAGATGAAAACTATACTATTAGAGTCAACAAAAAGGAGAGAGAAGAGCTCTCCATGAAACTCGAGATACACGAGTTAAATGATCGGATAAGGTTGTTGGAAGAAGAGAACAATGACCTCAAGATGTTGGTTCAACTATATGAATCCCAACTCTTTAATTCCTCAAGCAAGGCCTTACCTGACTTACCAAGAGAACAATAATGAAAGCAAAGCAAATACTTATCTGGTTCCTACTCGCAATGTCACTTCCTTCATTTGGAAGCATGAGACGCTGTATGCTTTTACCTATAAAAGATAGTGTTGGGGGAGCTCTTGGGTTTAAGGTTTTTACTGAAGTGGAAGCCTATTTAAAAGATTCTGACTGGTGTTATTACACAAGTAATAGTGAAATTTTAAATATTCTATCAAATTATAAAAGAAATCTAGATACCATTTTGCAAAACCCAAAGGTTTTAAAAATCATATCTGAGAAAACAAATACAGGAAGTTTGATCAGAGTGGAGTTAATAAACCAAATAAGGGGAGTAGATGTAAATATAAAGGTATTAGGTGAGAACGGAGAGGATGTTTTTTTTAAGGAACAAACGAGATTAACAGTTGATGATCCAAAGGTAATAGCACAAACAATTAAAAACTGGCTTTCTGTTTATGAAAAACAGATTCCGTACGATGGACTGATTATTGGGGTTTTGGGTAATCAGTTTTCTATAGACGTAGGAACCAATAGAAGTTTATTTGAAGGAAATGAACTTTTCATACTAAGACCAACAAGAAAAAGAAGACACCCTTTGTTAAAAGAAATTATTGATTGGGAAAGTGAAAAGTTAGGAACGGCTAAGATAATCCACTCAACAGAGAACCAATCCCAGGCCAGTGTCTTACAGTATGATACAACAAAAAAAATACGAAATAAAGATTGGGTTGTTCTTAAAAAGGACTCAAAGATTGGAATGGTTGAGCAGAAGAAATTCGTCGGCGAGGATGATTATAAGTTTGGCAAACTAGGTGAATTATCTTTGATGTTTAATGTCGGGAAGGGGTCAGCCACTTCAGATATTACAACAACAAAGAAAGTAGGCGGAACTATACTGGGAGTAGATCTATCAGGAACACTTTGGGTAACGAGGAAGTACTGGGCTGGTTTGGACATAAGTCGACTAGTAGGTAGTTTATCCCAAGAGGAAGGTACTCTAACTAATAATTCGAATTCGATGTCTAACAGCATATTCAGAATAAAAGGTGGTTACAAGTATTTACCGATGGGCTTCTTTTATGGGCCACAGATAGACGCTTATGTTGGTTACGGTTCCTATACTTATAGTTTGGATACTTCTGTCAACGATGGCTTTACTGAGGTGAGCTTTTCAGGAATTTTATTTGGTGCAAAGGGAAGTATTCCGATCCAAAAAGTTTTGAGGGCCCATATAGAATTGTCATTTTTATTTAATCCAGCTTACACCGAGGAAGCAACAGTTTATGGTGAAGACGACTCTGCCAGAAACTATACATTAGAAATTGGTGGGCAATATCTCTATGCACCAAATATGACTTTCGACTTCGCTTATGGTGTAAATTCTAGTAAAGCTAGTTTTACTGGACCGGTACGAAGTATTACCGTTAAGCAATCGACCCTTAAGCTAGGTACAACGTTTACATTTTAACTGGAAGAGAAATGAGTCGCATTAAAGAACTTGAAAATCAAATCAAGTATCATAAAGCTAAGTATTATCAAGGCCACCCCGAAATCTCAGACTTGGAATATGACAAATTAGAGGAAGAGCTTAAAAAGCTTGATCCTAAAAATCAAGTCTTAGACATTATTGGATCTTCTCCCAAGGGCTCAAGGAAGGTTCCCCACGATACAAAAATGCTTTCTCTAAATAAAACGTACAAATTTGAAGATTTAATGAACTGGGTTGGGGAATACGAGGTTGTAAGTACCTATAAGATTGATGGCGTAAGTTGTTCTTTAATTTTTGAAGACGGTTCTCTTATCTTGGCCAAAACTAGGGGAGATGGTTCTGTTGGAGAAAATATTACAGACAAAGCTATATGGATGAAAAATATTCCAACTTCAGTAACAAGAAAAACAAGGTTCGAGGTAAGAGGAGAAATATATTGTGAAGAAAGTGACTTCTTTCATCTAAGTGAAGAAATGGAGGGCTTAGGTTTGGATAGACCTACATCCCAGAGAAATATAGTCGCCGGTTTAATTGGTAGAAAAGAAAATATAGAGTTATGTCGCTATATTCAATTTAGTGCCTTCGACATAATAGAAGAAGGTTTTAAGTTAACGACTGAAATGGAAAAAATTAAAACCCTACAAACTCTAGAATTTTATCCAGAAGAGATGATTCTCCATAAAAAAGAGGAGGATATCATCCAGAGATTGAAAGAGGCCCAGCTTTTCATGAGTGAAGGGGAGTACCAAATAGATGGTCTCGTATTTTCCTATAATAATTTAAGTCTACATGAAGAATTGGGCTCCACCTCCCATCACCCGAGATTTAAATTAGCGTTTAAATTTCAGGGAGAGGCAAAGAATACAGAAATTAAGGAGATCGTGTGGCAAGTATCTCGCAATGGGATATTAACCCCCATTGCCGAGGTTAAACCGGTTGAATTATCAGGTGCCAAAATAAGTCGAGTTACTCTTCATAATTTTGGAATGGTTAAGCAGTATAACCTAAAGAAAGGTGATGTAATTCAGATAATTAGAAGTGGTGAGGTTATTCCAAAGTTCATGGAAGTAATAACTTCTAAATCTGGCAAGATAGATTTCCCTGATTCTTGTCCGAGCTGTGGTAATTCATTACGTGAAGACGATATTCGTTTGAGATGTGATAATGATAATTGTCCTGCCCAAATAAAAGAATCTATTTTAAATTTTATTCAGAAAATTGGTATTGATGATTTATCTTCAAAAAGGTTAGACGAACTAATTAGGGTTAATCTTGTTAAAGAAATACCAGACTTGTATAAGCTGACAAGAAATGACCTCATGACTCTAGATAAAGTAAAAGACAAGTTAGCTGATAAGCTCATTAAAGGGATTGTTGGGTCTAAAGAAGTGGATCTGATTACTTTTCTGGCCGCACTAGGAATTCAGGGGGGGGCTTACAATAAGTGTGAAAAGGTTGTTCTTGCTGGGCATAATTCATTAGAAAAAATAATGAAGTTAACGGTAGAAGCACTTATGGACATTGAAGGCTTTGCTGAAAAATCTGCAAATGAGTTTTATAATAGTCTTTCTTTAAAAAAGAAAATGATCAATGAATTAGAAGAGTTAGGCTTTGCGTTTAATAGCGTTGAAATTAAGGATTCTCCCATTAGCAAAAAGAAGATTTGTATAACAGGCACTTTAAGTAGAAAAAGGTCAGATATAGAAAAGGCCATTAGAGAAAATGGCGGAATCATTGTCGGGTCCGTTTCAAAAAATACAGACCTACTGTTAACGAATGAAACCGATGGAAGTAGTTCAAAGTTTAAAAAAGCAACAACACTTGGCATAGCAACCATTACGGAGGAGTCTCTCTATAAACTTATAGAGGAATAGTGTTGGCCAAGTTATTAAAAGATGTATTTGTTTGTTCAGATTGTGAGTATGAAACATTTAAGTGGTTAGGAAAGTGCCCTCAGTGCACGAGTTGGAATAGCTTTCAATTGCAAAATCAAGTTAGAGAAAAGAAAAAAACCAAAAAGTATTCAGCGATTCCATTAAATACGGTAAAGCAGGGAGAAAGTGAAAGACTCATAATCGATAATGGAGATTTTGATCGAATTATGGGAGGTGGTCTTATTAATGGCAGCTTAACACTAATTTCCGGAGAGCCCGGGGTAGGGAAATCAACACTGTTATTATGTTTGCTGCAGAGTTTTTCAATAAATCATAAAGATCTTAAAATACTTTATGTCTCTGGAGAGGAGTCTGTTACTCAAATAGCAGGGCGAGCAAGTCGCTTAAAGGTTAATGCCTCTAATATATATCTATTAAATGAATCATCGTGGCAGGAGATATTATCTGTCGTAAATAAATTAAACCCTACATTAATAATCCTAGATTCGATTCAAACAATTAAGGACCAAGATATTCTAGCGACTCCTGGAAGTGCCAGTCAGGTAAGAGGGGTTACGCAAGAACTTCTGGATAATATTAAAGGTCGCGATAGAACGGCCATAGTCGTTGGACACATTACAAAAGACGGCGCTATCGCTGGACCCAAAATATTAGAGCATATGGTCGATACTGTTGTGACATTTAAAAAAGAAGCTGACGAATTACGACGGATGGAAATAAAAAAGAATAGATTTGGACCATCAGGAGAAGTGGCCTTTTATAAGATGAGTAAGGGTGGAATAGAGAGCGTTCGTCGAGAATCAGAAATGGTGAATCTTGGGGTTCAAAGAACGGGCATCTGTTATACCGTTTCGAGAGAAGGTGGATTGTTCTTAATAAAGGAAGGCCAGGCACTCGCCATTGAGAATAAGTTTGGCCCCGGAAAGAGAATTGTCCAAGGCCTAGAATCTAACCGAATCAACTTACTTGTCGCCGCCATTGAGAAATATTTAAAAATACCACTTTCCAATTATGACATATATTTTAACGTAGCCCGTGGTAACCGATTTAATGAAAGATGGAGTGACCTAGGTATTGTGGCCTGTATTTTATCTAGTTATTATGAAGTTCCCATTCCTAAGGCAAGTATATTCTTGGGTGAAATTGGATTGAGTGGTGACATTAGAAAAGCAGCTCTCGATGAATTGGAAATTGAAAAATTAAGAGACTGGGGAGTGAAAAATATATTTTGGAAGGGATCAAGCAATCTTAATGTGGATAAGATGATAAATTATTTTGAAAAAAAAGAAATTCTTGATTTAAAAGAAATGTTTATAAATAAAGCTTCTTAATGGTTTCTTTCCATTGACCCTTTTTCATCTCAAAATATTCACTCTTAATTGGTGTGAATGTAGACTCTTCTTGCCACATCTCTTCAAGTTGATCTTTACTAATGATGTTTTTACCAATCGCCGCAGCACAGGCTGCACCAAATGCAGTGGTCTCAATTACCTTAGGTCGAATAATTTTAGTATTACTAATATTAGCTTGAGTTTGCATAAGGAAGTTATTAACGACGGCACCCCCATCTACCCGAAGCACTTTTACTTTTAGGCCACTATCTTTTTCTATACTTTCGATAAGGTCGTTTATTGCTAAGCATACCCCTTCGAGGCATGCCCTTGCGATTTCGGAGCGTCCAGTATCTCGAGTTAAGCCAGTAATTGCAGCTGTAGCTTCACCGACCCAATAGGGGGAGCCAAGACCAGTAAAAAATGGAAGAAAAAGTACGTTGGCCATTTTCTCATCACTTGATTGAAGTGCTAACTCTTCAACAGCTGGGCTGTCTGGAAAAAATTTTAACTGATCTCTTAACCATTGAACGGCCGCACCAGCAATATAACTACTTCCTTCCAAGGCATAAAAATCCTTACCATTTTCACGATAAGCAATGGTGCTAAGTAGCCCATTTTGCGATCGTATGCATTCGTCACCAGTATTAATTAAGTAGAAGGCACCAGTACCGTAGGTACATTTACTCATGCCTTTTTTAACACCTGCTTGGCCGAATAGTGCTGATTGTTGATCGCCTAGGACACCGTTAATCGTAATACCATCAGGAAGAAACTCGAGCCCTGAGGTGGAGCCAAAGTCACCGAAACTATCTTTAACTTCGGGAAGATTTTTTTTATCTATAGCGAATATTTCTAGAAGCTCTTCGCACCAAACACCTTTATGAATATCAAATAGTAATGTTCTAGATGCATTGGAGGCCTCGGTGACGTGAGATTTTCCTCCAGTCAGTTTATGAATAAGAAAGGTATCTATTGTACCGAAGAAACAATTGTTGTCCTTGATCGCTTCTTGAACTTTTTTATCATTGGAGATGAGCCAATTGATTTTTGTTCCACTAAAGTAGGGATCGACAGGCAAGCCTGTTTTGGAGGTAATTTTTTCTTTTAGGTTAGAATCTAGATTCTTACAGAAATCATTGGTTCTTCTATCTTGCCATACGATGGCATTTCTAATGGGGCGCGAATTTTTATCAAAAGCACAGATTGTTTCTCGTTGATTAGTAATCCCAATCGTTCGAATATCTTCACCATTAATATTAGCTTTCTTAAGAACTTCAGAGACTGTTTTACAAACAGTATCCCAAATATCATTTAGATTATGCTCAACCCAACCGGGTTTAGGAAAAATTTGTGGAAACTCATGATTAACTTTGGCCGCAACTTCTAGAGTATTAGCATCAATTAAGACGGCCGTTGTACCTGTTGTGCCCTGATCAATGGCTAGAATCATTCCCATGTCTTTCCTTAAAGCTCGAAGTCATTATTCGTATTTGGCATGGCAACTGCTTGGACCAGTGCTTTCCATTGCTTAGAAACAGTTCCGTTAAAACCTGTTACCAGGGTCATTGATAAACCCATGAGAATTAAAAGTAGAAATAAAAATTCAATAAACGATTGACCCTGTGAGTTATTGGTCAATTTTAAGAAGCTTCGTTTGTAAAAACTATGAATCTTTTGCCTAAAGTGATTAATCATTAAAATTATCATACAATCTATTATAAAAAATCTTATGCTAATAACAATGAAGAAATACATCCCCATATTCGTAGCTATTTTTGGATTATCCTTTTATTTGGTGAGCCAAGGTCTATTTAATAATGGCGACCCTACGGCAAATACACCAGATAAATCGAGTAAGGTTAATAAACATTATTCAGAGGTTCTAAGAAAGCTGAAAGTAAAATCATGGGATGGCGTTTCTTTAACCTATAAGAAGCCTCCTAAGGTCTTGATCGTTAACTTTTGGGCGAGTTGGTGCACACCATGTCTTGAAGAATTTCCTTCGCTTAACTCTCTACTAAAGAAATTCAAAGGAAAAGACATCCAGGTTTTAGGTGTTAATACTGATGAAAAAGATCAAGTAACGAAAGTAAAAAAGACTATTGAAAAATATGATCTAGCTTTCCCAATAGTTCTTGATACAGATGGTAAGCTAATAAATGATTTCTTAATAACGGCGATACCTATTTCTATCATTTACCATGAAGGCAAGGTTGTTGAAATCTCGAAAGGATCAAAAGATTTTGAGGCTGAAGAATTCATAGAACAAGTCACGCAATGGTTAGAGTGATTGAGTACACTGACTTAGGTCGACCTTAGTAGCACCAGCAGACTCCAAGGCACACTCATCAGAAAAAATTCCCGCCGGCTGACAACTTACCCCTGTAGGGCATGATGGCAGACCACATACTTGACCAGATGCTTGGTTACATTGGGCACTGGCAGAGGGTGCGCAGACTCCATTGGTGTAATTAAAACCATTACATTGAGCAATACAAGAATTTAAAAAAGTAATATAACGACTTCCGTCGAAACCACAAACAGGTTCCTTGAGATCACTACATGAGCAGGTCAGACCAGAAAAGTTAGAGGAACCTGATCCTCTGGATGAAGGCGTTCTTAGTTCCTGACCACAAGAAACTAGTATTAATGCAATACTTATATAAGAGAACCATTTCATGTTTCATTATTCGGAACTTAATCGAAAAAACTTGAGAAAATCAGACAGGAACTGAGAAGTTTCGACCCCAGTTATAAGTAATTTCGTCCACTTGGCCCACCTTAAATAATGAAAATCTCGGTTTAAGACCCTGAAGAATTGCACCTTGTTCTCTAAGCCCTAAGGAGTGTGCAGCATTTAGAGTTATTCCACACCATATTTCTGCCAATGAAAGCTTAAGAGTAGGGGCAGCAAGACTAGAAATCAATACGAGGTTATCGCAGTGGCAACTTCCAGGATTAAAGTCAGATGCTATAGAAAGCTTTGCCCCTTTATCGATTAATTTTCTAGCATCAGCCTGATCTTTACCTAAGAAAAAGCCGGTACCAGGAAGAATAGTTGCCACAGTATTTGATTTTGAAAGGGACTCAATGCCTTTGCTCCCTGTTCTCAAGAGGTGGTCGCAACTCAAAGCTTTATACTCACATGCCAGGGAGGCGCCGCCATTATCATTAAATTCATCAGCATGAACTTTAAGAGGTAAGTTTAGGTCTTGGCAGAATTTAAAAAACTGTTCGGTATCTTCTTTATTAAAATATCCCTCTTCGAAAAAAATATCTACAGCATCAATAATGTTTTTCTTATGAACCTGGTCAATAGAAGGGTAAACAATCTTTTCAAGATACTCTCTTCCATTAGCAAAACCTGTTGGGATCGCATGAGCAGGCATAAAGGTATTAAATATTTGTACGTTATTTTTAAACTCTATTTTTAAATCATTAATAATCTCAGCACATTCAATTTCTTTTTGAATATTGAGACCATAACCAGATTTTATTTCAATAGTACCGATGCCATAGGAATGAATCCGTTCGATCCGCTTTTTAGCTATTGAGAAAAGTTCATCACGACTTGCCTCATTAGTTTGTTTCATTGTGGAAAGGATTCCACCGCCAGCCTTGGCAATGGCCTCATAGTCAGCACCATTGAGGCGCATACTATATTCCTTTGAGCGATTACCACCAAATACTAAATGAGTGTGAGAATCAACTATTTCAGGAGTAAGCACATGTCCATGTCCATCTCTCAAGGAAATATTTTGGTACTTTGTAGGAATATCTTTAGTTTGCCCAACCCATAAAATAGTATGATCATTATAAATGACTGCGCCATCTTCAATGATGTTGAGGTCTTCCGCGACTGGCCCTCGACCATCCTTTTTATGGACGCCACTTAAGGTTAAAATTTGTGATAGGTTTTTAAAACCTTTCATTAGCTATCCAAACTTGGAAATTTAATATTAGTTCTTTTTCGCTCTTCCAGAGCAATGTCGTAGCCAGCATCGGCATGGCGAATGATCCCCATACCAGGATCACCATTTAGTACACGACTCAATCTTTTATCCATACCTTCTGTTCCGTCGGCACAAATCACCATTCCTGCATGTTGGCTAAAGCCAATACCAACACCTCCACCATGGTGAAAAGATGTCCACGAGGCACCATTCATTGTATTGATGGCCATATTTAAAATGGGCCAATCGGAAACAGCATCTGAACCGTCCTTCATGGCCTCTGTTTCTCTATTGGGAGAAGCTACGGAACCGCAATCCAAATGATCTCGACCAATAACAATAGGGGCCTTAACTTTTCCATCTCTTACGAGTTTGTTAAAGATAAGACCTGCTTTTTCTCTGTCACCATACTTTAGCCAACAAATTCTAGACGGTAGGCCTTGGAACTGAACCATTTCTTCTGCTTTTTTAAGCCAGTTGATAAGTTTTTTGTCTTCTGGAAAGGCTTCCATCAGCGCCTTGTCCGTTACTCTAATATCCTCAGGGTCGCCAGAAAGTGCAATCCATCTAAATGGGCCAGATCCTGTGCAAAATAAGGGACGAATATAAGCAGGAACAAAGCCCGGAAAATCAAAAGCGTTTTCTACGCCTGCTTTCTGGGCTCCTGCTCTTAGGTTGTTTCCGTAATCAAAAACATGGCTACCCCGTTTTTGAAATTCCAGCATGGCCAATACATGAACAGCCATTGTTTCATAAGAAAGTTGCATATACTTAGCGGAATCATTCTTACGTAAATCATCAATTTCTACTTGAGTAAGGTGATGTGGAACATAACCGTAAAGAGGATCATGAGCACTTGTTTGGTCAGTAACTAAGTCAGGAAGAATATTTTTTTCTAGGAGGTAGTTGAAAAAGTCAGCAGCGTTACCCACAACAGCAATAGAGATGGCCTTGTTTTCTTTCTTCGCTTTTAGGGCCAATTCAATGCCCTCATCAAAACTAGAGGCCAGTACGTCGACATACTTAGTCTTTAAGCGTTTTTCTATTCTCCACTTAGCGACATCACAACATAGGCAGACCCCGCCGGCCATTTTTACGGCGAGTGGCTGAGCTCCGCCCATTCCACCAACACCAGCAGTAAGAACAAGTTTTCCTTGGAGGTCTTTGCCTTCACCATAATGTTTTTCTGCAGCGGCCATAAAAGTTTCATAAGTTCCCTGAAGAATCCCTTGAGTGCCAATATAAATCCAACTTCCAGCAGTCATTTGGCCGTACATCATGAGGCCTTCATCTTTGAGCTGATTAAAATATTCCCAATTTGCCCATTCGGGAACGAGGTTGGAATTGGCTATAAGAACGCGCGGCCCTTCAGGATGGGAGGGGATAACAGCGACAGGTTTCCCTGACTGTACTAAAAGAGTTTCATTGTCTTCTAGGTTTTTTAGAGAACTTATAATGTCATTAAGCGCTTTGGGATTTCTTGCTGCTTGTCCATTACCACCATAAACGATGAGGTTTTCGCGGTCTTCAGCTACATCAGGATGGAGATTATTAAGAAGGCATCTTAGGGCAGCTTCTTGATGCCAACCCTTACATGTTAATTTACTTCCTGTCGGTGGGAGAGGGATTTCGAATGTCATTTTAAACCTCCAATATGGGAATCTATGGCCTTAAATAATTCATCTGTCTTTATGACTTTAATAATGTTTTCAATATCAATTTGAAAAACACGATCTTCATCAATGAATGGAACGTGTTTACGAAAAATTTGGTGAACATTCTCTAGTGCGGGAGAGGACTTATGTGGTCTTTGAAAATCAAGTGCCTGAGTAGCACATAAAAATTCGATTGCAATACAATGGAAAGCATTATCAATAACCTCTAAGAGTTTTCGGCCTGAAGTAACTCCCATAGAGACATGATCTTCTTTGTCTGTTGAAGTTGGAATACTGTCTATACTTGCAGGATGACATAGATACTTATTTTCAGAGGCAAGAGCGGCTGCAGTAACATGGGCAATCATTAAACCAGAGTTAAGACCAGAGGACTCTATCAAAAAAGCAGGAAGTTCAGAAAAGGTGGGATTCATCATCTTTTCTACTCTTCTCTCTGAAATATTACAAATTTCAGCGACACCCATCGCAAGGTAATCCATTGCCAGAGCAATAGCTTCACCATGGAAGTTTCCACCAGAGATAACATCGTCATCTTCAATAAAAATAAGTGGATTGTCCGTTACTGCATTTAATTCATAACTAAAAACTTCTTGAATATGTCTAAGTGTTTGTCTGCAAGCTCCATGAACTTGAGGCACGCATCTGAGAGAGTAGGGATCTTGAACCTTACCGCAGTCCATATGTGAGTTCATGACCTCACTACCCTTTAAAAGATTTCTTAAGTTATCAGCACATTCAATTTGACCAGGATGAGGTTTTAAACGCTGAATTCTTGGGTCAAATGCACTAATCGTTCCCCTTACCCCATCGCAGGTTAAGGCCGCTACGACATCGGCAAGTTTCATAATTCTTTCAGCTCTTTCAATCGCAAGGCTGCCAAGGGCCGCCATGACAGCAGTACCGTTAATGAGGGCAAGCCCATCCTTAGGTCCTAGCGAAATTGGTTTAAGTCCAATTTGGTCAATTGCAAAGTCGGCGCGTACTTGTTTGTTTTTATAAATAACTTGTCCCTCGCCAATTAAGCATAGGGCCACATGACTAAGGGGAGCTAAATCACCCGAGGCACCCACTGAACCTTTGCAGGGAACGATGGGAATAATGTCATGATTAAGAAACTCAAGAAGGAGTTCAACAGCCTTTGGATTAACACCTGAAAAACCAGAGGCGAGGCAATTCGCTCTTAAAAGCATAATCGCTCTTACGACATCTCTTTCAAATGGTATACCAACGCCAGTGCAGTGACTTCTTATAAGATTTATTTGAAGTTTAGCGAGATCTTCTTTTGGAATGTGAACATCAGAGAGAGCACCGAAGCCAGTATTAATACCATAGACAGGCTTGCCATCTTCAACAATTTTTTCAACATAACTTTTGGAAGCTTTTAGCAGCTTTAGACTACTCTCGCTGAGCTTTACTTGTACACTACCTACTCTTGCATTAGCGACTGTGACAATTTGTTCTATGGTAATTTCAGAACCATTAATAATTATTTCTTTCATGATTTTTCAACTACCTTAGGGATTGAACCTTGTTTAAATATTCAGACGTATTATTTTTGAAAATAAAACTACCAGCGACAAGGTTGTCTGCTCCAGCTTCACGAACAACTTTTACATTTTTATCGCTTATTCCACCATCAATTTGAATTTGGAAGTTTAAAGAAAGTTCTTCTCTTCTACGCACAAGTTCTCTCATCTTGTCTAAAGAGCCTTCCATAAAAGATTGACCACCAAAACCTGGCTCTACAGACATCACGAGGACCAAATCTAATTCCTTTAAAAGATCATCTGACAGTTCAGACACTTGAGTACCCGGCTTAATGCTGACACCAATGCTTTTGTAAAAGGATCTAAACTTCTTAATCGTGTCGATAGGGTTTTTCGAGGCCTCAAGATGAAAGGTAATATTGTCTAAACCAAAGTCCTTCATTTCAGCCATATGAAACTCAGGATTAGAAACCATCAAATGGGCGTCTAGTGGTATATTTGTTTTTTTACTGATTTGTTCGATTATCGGAATTCCAAACGTAAGGTTTGGAACAAAGTGACCATCCATTATATCAAGATGCAGCCAAAGGTCTTTTACACCCTCAAAGATTTTTATTTCGTTTTCGATGTTCAAAAAATCACAGCTCAAAATTGAAGGTGAGATAATGCTATTCATAGCGTTCCTTGTGTAGCTTGAGGGATATATTTTTGCTTTTAATACCGTTTAAAAAATCAACATCTCTCTGCGCCTTCTTCCCTTCAGGTTGAATACTGCCAAGACGAATAGTTCCTTTAGTTGTTCCAAGTAAGATGCTGCCTAGCGCGATATCAATTTCACCAGGTTGAAGGTTTTTGGGAAACGCTTCAACGGCATGAACCTTAAGGCGAGCGTCGTTTAAAAAAATATGAAGCCCGGGCCATGGAGTGTAAGCACGAAGTTTATTGATAATCGTTTGGCAGTCCTCTTTAAAGGGATTAATAAGACCATCAGTTTTTAAAATAGTTGGTGCAAAGGTAGCCTTATTATTATCTTGTTGCGTATATGTTAGATCTCCACTGGTTTTTGAAAAGGTTTCCAAAAAGTTGTGAAGGCCTACAGCCGCTTCTTTTTCCAGCTTCTTGAAAAGAGTTCCAGAATTGTCTCCCGGTAAAATGGGGACTTCATGATCGTAAACTAAATCACCTGCGTCCATCTGCTTAACCATTTTTTGAATGCTTACTCCAGTAACAGGGTCCCCATTTAGTAAAGCATACTGAATGGGAGCGGCACCCCTGTATTTAGGCAGTAGAGAAGTGTGGATATTAAATGCTCCGAATTTTGGAATTTCTAAAATTTTCGTTCCAAGAAATTGAGCAAAAGCAATTACGATAAAAAAATCAATTTGATTATCATTAAGAAACTTTATTAGGTCAGGGTCTTTATTTATATTTTCTGTTTGAAAAAGTTGTAGCTCATGATCGATAGCATATTGAGCTACTGGAGGAGTTTTAAGTTTGTGGCCTCGACCGGCTGGTCTGTCAGGCATTGAGATTACAGCAGATATTTCAAAGTCAGGGTTTTGATTGATAACATCAAGAGATGGTACAGAGAAATCGGGTGTTCCAAAAAATGCTACTTTGTAAGACATTAAACCTTCTTTTTCTTTTTCTTCAAATACTTCTTAGTGAGAAGGTTCTTTTTTATTAAACTAAGTCTTTCTAAGAAAACGATTCCATCCAAATGGTCATTTTCATGTTGAATACAAACAGCCAATAATTCGTCTGCATCGATTGAATGATGAGACCCATTCCAGTCTTGAAATTTTACGGTAATGGATTCTGATCTTTTAACTTCTTCATAAATCCCTGGAACGGAAAGGCAGCCTTCTTGAAATAAGACTTCACCTTTTTTATTTTCAATAACAGGATTAATAAAAACGAGTGGATTAAATTCACTTAAATTATAATCAAGCGAGCCATCGGCCCTTGTTACTTTTTCTCTTTTGTAATCAATATCCATAACAAAAAGGCGGGAGCTAACTCCAACTTGTGGGGCAGCTAGGCCAATGCCAGGAGCTCGATACATTGTAAAAAGCATATTTTGACAAAGGTTTTTTAGTTCCTCGTTAAACTCATTAACAGTACCGGCGACTTTCTTGAGAACGGGTGATGGGTAAGTGTATATCTTTAATTCATCCCCACTAGGATTGTAGTTTGAGAAAGCCTCTTGATATACGGGAATTGATGATTTCATGGGTGATTTTATAGCACGGCTGCTCTGCGTTAGTCCATTTTCCAGTTTTAACAAAGGCCATGAACTTTTACTTCTTTTTAGCCAAAATATAGTGCTCTTGAAGACTTTTAAGATCCCTATTTTTTAGGGCGATAAAAATTTGGGAGAGGCCAGAACCTCTTTTCCAGACCTTCCAACTATTTAATATTTCGTAAAATCGAGAGGATTCTTCTGATTTCGAAAATTCCCGCCTGCTGATGAAGACAAGATCACCACTAGAAATATCATTACTAGCAATTCCCATACTGGGCATGAGTGTAATATCCCTCTCAAGAGCTTCTTGAACAAAAAAGGGCTTTCGATAAGAGACAAAAATCGTTTTCGGGCTTTTTGCTATTTTAATAACTTCCACTGGGACTGTTGGCAGGATTCCGAGAGGAAGTAAAAACTGCCAATAGAAAATAAAAGGGATTACAAGTACGAGGGTTTCTAGTCTTTTATGTGCACGATTAAACAACCATGTCCAAAGGGCCAAGCAAAAAAGTGCACCTAAGAAGTAAGGCCGAGCATTTTGTAGGACAAGGTCATTTCTAAAAAAGTAGAGAAATCCCAATATTATGAAGCCGAAGCTCATAAAGAAGCTCATCAGTATCTTTTGACTCTTTAAGAAAGTCTTTTGTATTTTGGAAGACAGTTGTTTGAAGTTATAGCAGATGTATAAGCATAAAATTGGTATTGCGGGTACAGCGTAGTGATGTGATTTTTGTTTCGGAAGAAACCATAGAAAATAAAAACAAATGAAAGAAAAGCCAAGGAATTGATTAATGGGTTCCTTGAAATTTTTAAGACCTTTTGTTTTAAATATTGGAAAGAGAAAAAGAAAGACAGGAAAAGAGTAAATAAAAAGACCTTGAATAACACTCTTTATTGGATAGCTTTTTGCTGTAAATTTACCCAAGTTTTCACGAATAAAAAAATAATCGAAAAACTCTCTGCCAAATCTAAGATAGGAAAATACAAACCACAGCGAACCGAAAAGGACAGATAATAGACCATATATAAGGAGTGGTTTGATTTGTTTTTTCGATTTGGTTAAAAATAAGAAAAAGGCGGGTGGAAAAATCATAACAAGAGATACAGGGCCCTTTACGAGTACAGAGAGGCCAGAAATAAAGGAAGCAGCAAGAAGATTTTTAGAGTTTTGCTTTTTATAATAACTATAAAAATATAATGCACTTAGGGTAGTTAGGTACGCTAGCGCCATCTCCATCATAAAAATACGAGAATATTTTATAAAATAAAGAGGACAGATTAAAAAACCAAAGGCTTCATACCAGTTGCGCTTCAATTCCTTTTCATACCAAAGAGAGATAAGAAAGCAGGAGCCCAATGAAAAGATTAGGACAGACACTCTTGCCCACATCAGGAAGCTTCCACCAAAGAAATGATAAAGAGGTATCGGTAACCAAAACTGAAAAGGAGGCTTGCTCCAGTGATAGTCTCCATAAATTCTTGGTGTTAAAAAGTCCCGGGCCTCGTACATTTCTTGACTGATGAGTAAATAGAAGCCTTCCGTCCCCTGTCTAAGGGCATTTAGATTACCAATGTCATAGAAGAAGAGAAGGAGGATAATACCAAAAAATAGAAGGGATAAACGATTGTTCATATAAGCTTTCGATTTCTTATAAATTGATACACAAGGAATAGGCCGAAAATAAAGGGAACCCCAAAGCAAGCGAGATAGGGATCAAGCTTGCTGGATTTTCCAAGTTCTATAAAGTAACTATTTACGAGCCAATATATAATTACGAAAATAAATACACCAAAAAGGTTTTTACCGAAAGAGTTACCCCTACGGTTTGGTCGGAATGCTCCAATAGCTGCCACTAGACCAAAGATGACACAGACTATTGAAATAGAGAATTTTTCAAGAAAAATGACAAGGTATTCATTTACGTTAATACCACCGTCTTGAAGTTTGTCGATATAGTTATAAAGGTCAATAATATTTAAAGTAGTGATATCAGCTTCTATTTCTCGAAAATCAAAAGGCGTTTCATTGATGGCAAGAGCGAGAGTTTCTGATTTTACAACAATTGGGAATTCACTAGTCTCAAGATTTTTGTAACTTAAGTTATCGGTTCCAATCCAAGCATCACCTATGAATTGAATGTACTTACTTGATACTTTTTCTTTTAAGAAATTGTTTTCGTCATAAAAGTAAATGGAGGTGTCATTTAGTTGGTCTTTGGATTTATCAAATGTGGAAAAACTAAAAAAATAAGTTTCACTCTTAAACCACATTTTACCAGACCCAATCGTAGATGCCATAAGCCCTTGAGACCTAAGGTTCTTAAACTTGGACTCGCCATCTTTTATAAGGATGTCTTTTTTTGAAATAGCATAAGGTTCTAAAAAAGAGCTTATAAACAATTGACTCAGACTAACAACGATTGTTCCTATGGCAATATCTGTCATAAATCTCTTTCGAGAATATCCACTTGAAAATATAGCTGTAAGTTCATTTCTATTTTTAAGCTTATTAATGCTAAAGAGTGAGGCCACGAGGCAGCCGACGGGCATGATTAATTTTAATTTATCAGGAATCTCTAGAAAGTGATTAAAAATAACTTCCATAGGGGTAACATTACTGCGCAAAAAGCCTGTAATCAATTCTGCAACAGAAATAAGTAAAATAAGAACGATAAAGGCACCGAAGAAAAATCGAAACCATTCTTTAAGAATAAAGCTTCTTAAGGTCGTCACTTTTTATTTCCTAAAATTTTGAAATAAAAATAATGAAAGAGATAAAGAGGGAATTTGAAAATAAGGTCCAGGCGAAGCAGAACCTTATGTTTAAAATACATGGGACAAATAGTATCGTAATAAAACTTAATAAAAGAGAGGCCGAAGGGTTTGTTTTGAATAGTAGTTTTAAACAACCTTAAGTCGCTAGTAATGGCATGAGTTGGACCAAGAAGATCACTGCTTATAAAGCACCCTTTTGATTCAATGTGAATTCGCTCGTATGCCTGCTTAAAAGCTTTTGGATTATGGGCAAGTCTTTTTCTTATGAAGGCTTTTATGGTTCTAGAATTAACATATTGAAATTTAAAACCAATTGTGAATTTTACGAATTGATCTAGGCATCTAATGGATTCAAGGTGGAGGTTTGGGCTTCTATCGTATGCCTTAGCGAGGTCCCAGTAGGCATGACTAATAAGGAAGAGCTCTGCCAGATCCATTTCTGGATCGAATAATTTTGGATCAAGCTTTGATTCATCAACGTTATGAAAAAGGGCAAGAGCATTTAAATATTGGCTATAGTGTTCAACAGCTTTAGGTATCTCATCGGCAGCTGAGTATTCCTGTGCTTTCTTTAAAAGTTTAAGCCTCTCCGTGTAAACCTTTGGAGTGACTTCAGCCTTTACTTCATTATCTTTATCGCCTTTTTTTGTAACCATAAATTAAAAGCGATAAGAAAGACTAAAGCTAGTCTCCTTAATGTCCTCTCCTGTTTGGTTGAGGACTAGGGACTCTAGCCTTTCGGTATTTTTAACGGCCAATTCTAAGACAAGCTTTGGTTGAAGCCAGCCAACGCCAGCTCCGCTTCCCTTTTCTTGTCTTCCTTTGTCGTTGAATGTTCCAAACCTTAAAAAGAAATCTTCAAAAACCTTTAACTGGGAAGCAGCACTCCACTTTACGGTGTCAGAGAGGTTTTGATTGTAATCAGCACCTAGGTCGAACATAAGTGAAACGAATCCTTTGAAAACGTACTGAAATCCTGCAATGGCGCGAGTATCTTCTGGTCTTTCTTGAAAAGGATCTTCCAGCACGAGTCCTAGGGTAAACTCTTGATTAATAGCGTGGGCGACTCCAAAGGAGGTTTGCTTGTAGTCTTGTTCGACTATTTGGTTATTTTCGTCAAAAGTTTTTTCTTTGGTGTAGGTAAGGTTAATACCAAAACTAGACTTTTTGCCAATGGGCCGTCCAAACGCGGAAGAAAAACGCTTAGAAGATTCACCTTTATATTCAATAGTATTGTAACTAAGAGAACCACCCGCTAAACCCTTGGCATCACTAGCGATAATGCTCATAGAGTTGAATTCTTCAGTTGGATTACTAGTGGCGTTAGTAGTCGTTGTTTCAAGTCCTGACTTTTGGAATAAGAAACTAGAATTCTTGTAGTAAGCTATTGTCGCGGGGTTTAGATAAGTTGCTTCATCCATAAGGATACTCGCTACACCAGTACCCGCAGTACTTTTCATGCGTGCCGTCTCAAATCGAGGAAGTTTATTTCGCGCAAAGGTTGTCCCCGTGAGCATTGCTATTAGTGCGAAGAAGAAATAAAATCTAATCAAATTTTTGAACATTTTGACCTCGGGAATAACCAAGTTTTTTGCATAGGATAAGTATAATGAAGATAAGAACGGCCGTCATCCCTGTAGCTGGAAAGGGAACAAGATTTTTACCTGCAACTAAAGAAATCCCCAAAGAGATGATACCAATCTTAACAAAACCAATGATTCACTATGCAGTTGAGGAAGCAGTTTTGTCGGGTATTGAGCAGATCGTCTTTGTAACTAGCTCTGGTAAAACCGCTATAGAGGATTATTTCGACCGTAATCTAGAGCTAGAAAGCTTTCTTGAGAAAAACAATAAAGAAGATATGGCCAAGGAGATTAAGAGAATTGGTTCAATGATTGAAATAACCACCGTTAGGCAAAAAGAACAACTAGGTCTTGGACATGCCATTAATTGCGCGAGAGACCTGATAAAAGATGAGGCATTTGCTGTGATATTGGGGGATGACCTTGTAAGGGGAAATAATCCTGTAACAAAACAATTAATGGAAATAAGTGCGAAAAATAATAATTCCTCTGTAATCGGCGTAATGGAAGTCCCAATAGAAGAAACAAATAAGTACGGTATTATAGATGGTGTTCCAGTAAATGGATCAGACAAAACTTACATGATGACAAGAATGGTGGAAAAGCCAGATCCAAAGAATGCACCCACTAATTTGGCCACACCAGGACGTTATATTTTAAAACAAGAAATATTTAAGTATTTAAATGAAATTCCTCGAGGAGTGGGCGGGGAATATCAGTTAACTGATGCAATAAATGCTATGGCCGCTGAGTCAGACGTATACGCCCATATTTTCGAAGGAAATAGATTTGATACTGGTTCAATAAGAGGCTATCTCAATGCAACGGTTGAGTTTGCTATGATGGATGAGAATTTAAAAGGTATGATGCTTGAGATTTGTCGAGAAAAGGTTAAAAAATATGAATAAATTATTTCTTATATTACTTCTAACAGTCTCAAATTTGTTCGCCTCTGTGCCGACTACGGAGGGACTTTTTAGAAATGGAAATAATGCAGAGGTTTTAACGAACTTAGTTATGATAAAAATGATGGTCGAAAATGATGTAAGTGAAATGCTTATGGAAAAAGAGTCGTCAGAAGTATCACCAGAGGATGAAAAAAGGGCGTTAGAGAAAAAAACAAAAAGTCCTGTTTACGCAAAGTTCTTGCTCTCGCAAGAGCCAGAAGAACGAGTTCAGTTAATACAAATAATATATTTAGATGGAAAAATGCAAGACAATAAAATTGTCGATGTTCGTTACTTTTCAAATTTAAAACAAAAGATTCTTAGTTCTTCAAATAAGCTCGCTATATTTTATTCATTATTATGCTCTTTATCTCTAAATAGAAGTGAAGAAATGAGTGCATTTTTAAAGCGAAACTCTAAGGTCTATATGGATAATAAAGACTTGGTAGACCCAGAAAAGAAAGCACTTTATGAGAAATATAAAAGATACTTAAGTCTTATAAAAGAAGACGAATCCTTAAAAGAAACAATGGATAATCCCTTTCGCCCAGCAGACCCTGAGGTTCTAAAAGTGGTTAACGCTATAAAAGATAGACCATTTATGATGAAGGACAAAAATGTGTCCTTGCTAAAAACTCAAAATGGTTTTTTTTGGACAGTAAATCTTGATGTGATGGATGCTGTCTTTGATAATAAGAACTACAGATTAGAAAAGCTAAAATACGGGCAAGTTAACAAGGGTTTAATATTCAATTTAGATGATTTTATACTTTTTGATGGAACTCATGAATTACCAAAGAACATCAAAATCCTTTCTCAAGAGAGTACTGACAATCTGAGGGTTTTAAGCCTGTCTCACCTTTCATTGAAAAATAAATCTATGGCATTTCGCTATGGAGAATATAGAGGTTTATATAAAAGCATTGAAAACAAGGAAGAGAAGCCAGGCGTCTTTCTTCTCCAATAATGATCTATTATTCTGTAGCAGCTAATACACCATTCAATAACTCTGTCTTGACTTATAAAAGTGAAAAGCTTTTTGCAGTTGGACAGCTAGTTAGTGTTCCCTTGGGAAAGAGAACTGTTGGCGGATGTATTCTTAAAGAAGTGAAAAGCGAGTTTGACGAAGCCAAGTTAAAGGAAATTATTGGCCCTTTTTCTCTGGACTGGAAACTTTCTGACGAACATTTAACCTACCTTAAATGGGTGGCTAAATATTATCACTACCCGGTTGGCCAACATATCTTTGATACTTTACCCAAACCGTTAAAGAAGCCGCGTGAGGTAGAGTTTCCTTTCGGAAACGGAAAGCCCCTAAGTTATGAGTTATTAAAAGAACAAGAAGATGCCGTAACTAAAATAACAGAGAACATGGATTCATTTGAGAGGTACCTCGTTCATGGAGTTACCGGATCAGGAAAAACAACAATTTACTTAAAGGTATTTCAAGAGACGATCAGCAAAGGAAAGAATTGTCTTTTTTTAGTCCCAGAAATAAATTTAACACCACAGTTTATTGAAACATTTAAAAACCATCTGAACGCTCAGATTCTCACTTATCATTCATCAATGAGTAATTCTGAGAAATTAAGGGTATGGGAAATAACGGAAAATTCCAGTGCTCCGTATGTCTTAATTGGAGTGAGGAGCAGTATATTTCTCCCTCATAAAAATCTTGGTGTTTTAGTATTAGATGAAGAGCATGATCAAAGCTTTAAGCAAGAGGATCGTTGTCCTTATCACACTAGAGATATTGCTATTAAGCTGGCCTCTATAAGAAAGATACCTATCGTTCTTGGTTCAGCAACGCCGACTTTAGAGAGTTTAAATGCCTTAAAAGATACCAGTAACTATATTTTATTAACAAAGCGACCTCATGAATTGAAGATGCCTACGATTAGATTGGTTGATAGTCGTAAGCCTAAGTCTGGTGGTTATGAAGATGAAAATTGGCCTTTCACTGAAGAGTCTCTAAAAGAGATTAGGGAGAGGGTAGATAATAATGAGCAGGTCTTGGTTTTTGTAAACAGACTAGGATTTGCTAGTTACGTCCAGTGCCGTTCATGTGGCCGCGACTTTCATTGTTTGAATTGTAGCTCAAGTTTAAAGTACTTTAAAAAGACTCAGACCCTAAATTGCCAGTTTTGTGATTACAAAATCCCTTATCCTGAGTCTTGTCCAGATTGTGGAAATTTGAAACTTCTTCAAAAAGGATTCGGAACTGAAAAGTTAACAGAAGTGCTTGTTAGAAATTTCTCTGAAAAAACAATAGAACGCTTTGATAGAGATGCCGTAAAAACTTTTAACGACCTTAAGGCAATGCTTGGAAGATTTGAGTCTAGGGAAATTGATATTCTTGTCGGCACACAGATGCTGTCCAAGGGTCATAATTTTAAGGGCGTAAACTTAGTTGTGCTATTGGGAGTAGATAGCCAGCTTAATTTTCCTGACTTTCGTAGTAATGAAAAGGTATATCAATTAATCACTCAAACTGCTGGACGACCGGGAAGAAGTGAAAAGCAGGGCTTAGTTTTGATCCAAAGCTTGGTTCCAGAAAATAAGATATTTCAGTTTATAGAGAATTATCAACAAGATCAGTTCTATGCTGAAGAACTTGAAGTTAGAGATATACTTAACTACCCTCCATATTCACGTTTGGTCGCGATATACTTTACCTCACGTTTCTATGAAAGGGCCGCCGGTGAAGCAACCAAGGCCGCAGGACTTTTAAATGCTATGATAAAGAAGCACTTTCCAGAGGTTGATCTTCTTGGTCCAAGGCCAGCTATTATTGAAAAAAAAGCGAATAACTTTTCGTGGACGTTATTGTTAAGGTCTAAAAATATAAATCAACTTCATTCTCTTTTAGATAACTTCAATGCCAATTTTAAACTTCCCTCGGGTGTTTCTATTAAGGTAGATGTTGACCCACAGACGTTGTCTTAAAGCTCACTTGCCACCCTCTAAGCTCTGGAAAACACTCAAAATTTACTCATTTACTCAAGAAATTCACTTTTCCACCGAAAAGACCTAGGAGTAAGTATAGATAGTGAATTAAGAGGAATTTACCATGAAATCTAGAATTTTAATGACGAGCCTTCTTACCCTTTTAGTATCGGCCCATCTTGGAGCGAGAGTTCCTGGCAGGGGAGCAACAACGGGGACACCAGCAGATGGTGGATGTGTAGACATATCAAATCCTACAATTGGTGTTTCAGGTACGGTAATTTCGGCCGGAACGGGTTCAAATTGTGACCCTAAAGATACACAGGGTTATGTCGGTCTAAACTTTGTTAGAAATATTGTTGATCCCTCGGTTTCATCGCCTAACGAACTAAAAGTTGTTGAAGTCTCAGATGGTAATTACCGCGTTGAGGTTCCAAAATATATAAAGGCCTGTACTGATTTACAGTTTGAGGTTACGAAGGCCAACAATAACTATTTCGTAAGAGTAAAAAATAATTATGAATTCACCCCAGAGAACGTAGCGGTTAGAGAAGGTGAAGCATTTGGTAATCTTTCATTTGATGAAAAGTATTATAGATGTGTGGAAGGAAAGGGCTTATTAAAAAATGAATCTTTCGACAGAGTAAAAGCAGAGCAAGTTGGAGAAATTTCTTACGGAATAACTTCGAATCCTTTTGCTGTGGATGTTGGTGATGGCAGTAAAAGCGTAAGTGTATACTTCGGTTCAGCTAAGGCAACGGCTTATGGTGTTGCTTGGGATGCTGGAAGAGTAAGCCCAAAGCCTAGTGGTTGGTCTTGTGTGGCCTATGAAAACTTGGGTGAAAATACTCAGCGACTTTATACTTCAGGAAAAGATAGGGTTTATGATCGTGCTCTAAGGGTTTGTGAAACAGAAAGTGCAGAGCAAATACTAGAAGAGCTATCAAGATTGAGAGGATCAAGTGCTGGAAACTTTCGAGACCTTGAAAGAATTCTTGAACAAGCCTTTGAAAAGGCACAGGACAAAAGAGTAGATGAGATTTATGCTCGAATGACTGAGATTGAGGATGCTATGAAGCCTGGAGCCGATGGCGAAAAAATCTCAGAATCTCTTGCACAAGAATACGCTAAAGAATACAGCGCACTTTCAAAAGAAATTAGTCGTATTGTTATCCAGCCTTCAACTCAAAGAGTTGTAGATTTGCTTAAAATTCGCAATAACTCTAATAAAGATGAAATTGATGCTCAGATAAAAGTCTTAAATGAAAAAGTTCAAGCATTTTCAAAAAGAAACTTTGATAAACTTGGATTTGTTTATGATGTTCTTAAAGAATACTCTTTAACAGAAGAGGCCAGGGACATCGAGGGTTTGAGGTTAGCTTCTCACTTTTACGGTAGGGTTTATCAGGGTACGGAAGATGCTCGTGGGAAGTCCATGAGCCTTAAGGATGCTACAGATAAGGTAGAAAACCTTATTCAATCGTTTGAGAATAATAGGTTAAAGGATTGGCAGGCAAGCTACGCAACAAGACGCGGTAGTAAGGCCCCCATTCAAGCAGCGATGCGAGAAATTAGAGAAAGAAAGTCTCGAATGGATCGAGATTATCAAAGGTTTCAAAGAACAGAGCAACAAAATGCGCAAAAGTATTGTGGTCGTAATATGATCGGTCAGATGAAGAACCCTGTTCGGTGTCGTAGTTGGACTGCCGGAAGGGAACGCCGTCAAAGATCTGTCTTAAATAGAAGATCTAGAGACCTAACTTTTTTGAGATCTAGAACAGATCAGTATTCTACTTATATGACTAACTATGAGGATTTTCAGCAAAGACAAGTTGAGCTTCAAAGTGATTCAGATCCATTTAGATTTTACGGATCAAGTGACTTTAATACGGATTATGATATCTATGGAAGTCCTAATGATTACTCTGGAGACATGAGTTGGATGTATAGCATGCAAAATCCAATGAGTGGGCAGTCACAAAACCCAATGATGAGACAACCTGCGGGTCAGCCACAAATATTTTCACCTGGATTTTCTCAACCGGGCATGATGCAGGGGCCACAGAATCAGGGATTCACCTCACAACCAAACCCATTTGCAACACCAATGTTTTGATAAAAAAAAGCCACTCTTTGAGTGGCTTTTTTAATTTAGAATGTAATGCTGGCCCTAAGTTGCATAAGGTAACTGTTAGCGACCTCATTTTTCGTGGCAGTATTGGTGTAACCGAAATAATCACCAGTTAGAAGGTAACCAAATTGTCCGCCGATCGTAATCTCTGAATTCCACTTATACTCAAACCCAGTATCAAACTCCATGCCGAGGTCATCTTGTTGATCGTATTGAGCAACAAAACTCTCATTTCTTAAATGGTTATAGGCATTAGCGCCGGCCTTTGCCACTTGATCGGCCTTGGCATAAATAGCGGCTACATCCCAACGCCACTTCTCTGTAGAGTAGCGTGCTCTAAGGCGAGCATAGCTAGCATTGTTAATGTAGCTATCATAAACATTGTAAGAGCTATCGTCGGCAATGCCTCTCAAGTTATAACGAAATAAAATATTTGCAACCTGGTAATTAGGATTAAGATACATGGCATCGAAACTCGTTTGACCGCCATCATCGCCATTAACCTTTCCTGCATCAACACCAAAAGACCAACTGCTATTAGCTTTATAGTTTGTCTCTACGATTAATGCCTGAGCTTTATAGGAAGTTGTTCCAGTAAAAACATTTCCAACTTCTCCAGATAGAATTGGAACTTCAATGGCGAAGTCAAAATCGCCAAGTGCCTTACGAAAATAAAGGTCAGTCATCTTAACGTCAGTGCCGCCAAGGTTAGCCGTGGTGGCACTATTTACTGTTGTGGTGTAGCCATCTGAATTGGCCGTGCCTTGCTTCTTATTATAGAGAATCCCAAAGGCCAAATCTCTCTCCACGCTATCGTAAACAAGACTGATGCCATAATCCTTAACTCTAGTTCCCTTTGTTAAAGAGCTACCGTTATTGACTCGTGTCCAGTAAGGCTCGATTTTAAAGTTACCGAGCTTAACTTTGACAGTGATCCCGTCTCGTAAATAAGAAAAGCGATCCCAAGTATCTTCACCAGAGTCAACAACAGCGCCGAGTCCAAAGTGTTGAGGATGACGACCTAGAATGTAAGTTGCGGTATCTGAGTAAAGTTCAGCGTAGAGTTGATTAACGACAAGCCCGTCATTACCGTTACTAAAGTTTAATGGGTAGAGTTGATTACCAAGACCTGTTTGTTGTGAAACCTGAGAGTTATCTCCAACAAATCCACCGCGTGCATATCCACTTGATAACTCTGCCTTGATGGTTGCGCTGTCGTTTACAATGATATTTGGTTGAAGGCGAAAAATATAACTTTGCCAACTCCCATCGACACTGCTGCCTGTTGGAAGTTCAATTTCTTGTGAACCATCATCAACAGAAGCTGGAAATGTACTTGAGTCGATTCTCCTGTAGCCATCAAGAATACTTGTGTCGAAACCAAGGACTCCATGCCAATCAATTGGTAGTGCTAGTGTTTGAAATGAGAGTGAAATTGTTAACAATAGAATAAAGGACTTGAGCACCGAGGTCTCCTTGGGCAAATCTGATTTAGTCAGACACTTGTCTTAAACTTTGATACTATAGAAAATGCCTATAAATCCGTCAAAATTGAGATCGCGTAAAGCTTTGAAATACTGGGGATATGTTTAAAAGAAAACAACTTTTATTTTTATTAAAAATATCTATCTTCGCAGCATTCTTGTGCGCCGGGGCATTTACGATTTTTTCGTACCAAGTCATTGATTCTATAGAAATAGATAAGATTTTAAAGAGTTCACCTCCTCCAGTGAAGCGAATGGATAAAGAGGACACAATCGAGCAAGGGTCCCTTGTGAAGGTAGAGGACTTAAGATTCTTTATGGTTTGGGCCAAAGAAGATTTAAATTTTCAAGACTACATTAATGAAAAGAAGGAAATAATTGAAGAGGTGGAAAAGGGAAGGGTTCTCTATTTTAAAGAATCAATAACCCTTCCAGAGTTAAAACGAAATGATTGCAGTGAAATATATTGCTTACAGTCAAAGCTTCGGTTTTCGGAAATACCAAGCCTGTTATGGAAAGGTCTTATAGGCATCGAAGATTATAGGTTCTTAGACCATCGCGGAATTGACCCAAGGTCATTACTTAGGGCCCTCTGGCATGACCTTAAAGTGCTAAAACTAGAGCAAGGCGGCTCAACGCTTACCCAGCAATTGGCCAAGAACTTATTTTATACGAATGAAAAGAAGTTTTCTAGAAAGCTTAAAGAAATGATTGCAAGCACTTATATAGAGTACAGTCTTGAAAAAGAACAAATACTTCAAGCGTACTTTAACGAAGTAATGTGGGGAAGTTTGCAGGGAGTAAAGGTAAAGGGTGTTTCTGCTGCAGCCTATTTTTACTTCCTAAAAAAGCCATACGAACTTAATCCTTTTGAAGTAAGTATTTTAATTAGCCTTTTGAAGGGCCCTTATTACTACAGCCCGGTCTATAAAATAGAAAGATTGAAAGATAGGTCTAATTTAGTCTTTAATAAACTAAGGACACTTAAGCTATTTTCAGACTCCTCAGAGCCTTGGACAAAAGAGAAGTGGAACTCCTGGCAAAAAGAAATAAGCAAGCGCGCCGAAGGAATGAGATTTCGCTCGATTTACCTATTATCTAAAAAGAAGCGAGAAAAACGAACTTTAGGAAATTTTGTTTTTATCAATTTGGTTGAAGAACTAAATAGGGACTTAAAGAAACAATACCCCAAGAGCGACTTCGCCATAAAGTCTTTAAAGGTAAACCTCAAAAACCCAGATGAATTCAATCGCCTTGAGTATTATACAAAAATTGAAAGGGATCTAACTACTGCAATAGAAAAGGAGCGCCACCAAGTCGGTAGTACGTTAAAGCCGATAATTTACGGAATGCTCGAAAAAACAGGCTTAGATTTAGAAGATATTATTGAAACCACTCCTTTAACTTTAAATTTGCGCTCTGGTGCCTGGTCCCCTAGAGAGTCTCATGGTGGTATTCCAGACAAGGTAAGCTTAAAAGAGGCGCTAGTACAAAGCTTGAATCGACCGGTTATAAGGGCCGTTATGAATTATGGCTTTGATGAGTTTGAAAAAATTTTAGCAGAGGCAATACCCACTCTAAAAAAACCTTTATCAGAGTACCCAGCTCAACTACTTGGTTCGGTTGAACTCAGTTTAGAAGAACTCTCTGTCGTTTATGGAGATTTTTTAAAGCAATCTTGCTGGGGTGGGGGGAAGTCGCAGGTGCTTGATGTCCTGTCAGACCCTAATAAAACGACAATTCGATTTCGAGTTGGAGAGAAACTGGGCCAAATGAGGTTTTTTGGTAAAACAGGCACCTCAAATAATGGCTATGATAGCTGGTTTGTGGGTTTTGATGGTCTAGAGCTCCTCATTACGTGGGTTGGTCTCGAAGGTCCAAGGGACAGAGAGAAGGAGTTTAAGCTCTATGGTTCGAACTCATCTTTTCTTATTTATAAAAACTATTACCAATATAGAGGAAAATTATTCAATGAAATGGCGTGTCAATAATGCTTTTGATTCTTCATCTTGCCAATAAAGTTCATATTCAGTATAAATTTGTCTTCAGTACAGGGGTGTCGACAAGTGGTTAAGTCAGCAGATTTTGATTCTGCCATTCGCAGGTTCGACTCCTGCCACCCCTGCCACTTTTACATCCATACATAAGGTTCCGCTAATGAAACGAATAGTCCTTGTATCTGGAAACTCAAATAAGAACCTTGCCCTTAAAATTTCAGACTTCCTCGATGTTTCTTTAGTTGATCCTCAACTTGTTAGATTCGCTAATGGGGAAATTTTTTGTGAGATGGAAAAAAATGTTAGAGGGGCGGATGTATTTGTCATTCAATCAACTTGTACTCCAGTAAATGATAACCTAATGGAGTTACTAATCATGGTAGATGCACTTAAGAGAGCATCAGCAGCTTCCATTACGGCAGTGATTCCTCACTACGGCTATTCAAGACAAGATAGAAAAGTAAGTCCTAGAACACCAATTTCAGCAAAACTAGTGGCCGATCTTTTAACAACAGCAGGAACGACTCGAGTTATCACGATGGACCTTCATGCTGGACAGATCCAGGGCTTCTTTAACATACCTTTTGATAATATTTATGCTTCTCCCGTAATTATGGATTATGTAGAGACAACACTAATAAAAGATAATTCAATTTTTGTATCTCCAGATGCAGGTGGAGTTGAAAGAGTCCGCCACTACGCTAAAAAGTTAAAGCACGATATCGCGATGATTGATAAGAGGCGAACTGGGAAAAACGTAGCAAAGGCCATGAATGTTGTTGGTGATGTTAGTGGAAAAGAATGTATTATTATTGACGACATGATTGATACTGCGGGCACCTTGGTTGAAGCCTGTAAGGCCTTAAAAGATCATGGGGCCACAAAAGTTTATGCTTGTGCTACCCATCCAATTTTCTCTGAGCCAGCGCTTACTAGAATTCAAGAGTCTGATGACCTTGACCAAGTTATTGTCACCGATACGATACCATTAACGGAAGCGGGCAAAAAAATTGATAAGATCAAAGTTTTATCAACCGCTGAACTTCTTTCTAAAGCGATCCACAGAACCTTCAATAACGATTCTGTAAGCTCCCTTTTTATCTAGGAGTTAAAAGATGGCCATACTAATCGTTGCACTTGGAAATCCCGGTAGGGAGTATGAGGAAACAAGGCACAATATTGGTTGGAAGGTCTTTGATTATTTAAGTTTCGAAAAAGATTTGAATTGGAAAGAGAAGTTTAAGGGTTTGTTTTCTTTAACAAATATAAAAGATGAGCAAGTCATATTTTTAAAACCTCAAACATATATGAACCTAAGTGGAGAAAGCGTAAGACCCGCGATGGATTTTTATAAAGTACCAATAGAGAACATATTGGTCATTCATGATGAAATAGATTTACCATTTGGGACGATTCACTTAAAAATGGGCGGAGGTTTGGCCGGAAATAATGGCCTTAAGTCATTGGCCCAACATTTACCCAATCAAAACTTCCTAAGGCTTAGAATGGGTGTTGGAAGACCAAAATATGGTGAAGTCTCAGCTCATGTGCTGGGACAGTTTAATGAGGATGAAAAGCCTCACCTAGAAGACTTTTCAAAATTGGGCGCTGAAGCCTTAGAGTTTTATTTAAAATCGGGTTTTCAAAAAGCTCAAAATAAATACAGTAAAAAAACAGTGTTAGAAAAGGAATAGTTGTGGGATTGAATTGTGGAATTGTAGGCTTACCAAACGTTGGAAAATCAACTCTGTTTAAGGCAGTGACGGCAGCGCCAGCAGAGGCAGCGAACTATCCGTTTTGTACAATTGAGCCTAATGTTGGCATTGTAAATGTAACAGACGATCGTCTTGATAAGATTACACACTTCATAAAACCTCAGAAAACGATTCCAACCATTGTTGAGTTTGTTGATATTGCAGGTCTTGTTAAAGGGGCTTCAAAAGGTGAGGGCTTGGGGAATCAGTTCTTAGGACATATTCGTCAGGTTAATGCCATTGTTCATGTTGTTCGCTGCTTTGATGATGAAAATGTCGTTCACGTGCACGGTAAAATAGATCCCGTAGATGATATTACAACAATTAACTACGAACTTGCGCTTGCGGACCTAGAAATTGTTGAAAAAAAGTTATTAGCTATTCCAAAAGTTCTAAAGGGTCAAAATAAAGACCAACAAAAACATGCCAAAATTCAACAACCTATCTTAGAAAGACTGAAAGATCATTTAGAGAAAGGGGAGAGAGGATTTTCTCTAGGCCTTGAAGAGGATGATCTTGCGGCCATTGCTGATTTAAACCTAATAACTCTTAAGCCTGTTCTTTATTTATGTAATGTCGATGAAGATGCAGTTAATGAGGGCAATGAATATACTAAACTTGTCTTTGACCATGTTGAAGCAGAAGGGTCTCAAGCCGTCATTATATGTGGAAAGCTGGAGGCAGAGATCTCTCTACTCGAAACAGAAGAGGAAAAGAAAGAGTTTTTGGAAGCGGTTGGAATTGAGAAGTCCGGTTTACAAACTCTAACTAAGATAGCCTATGACCTACTTGGTTTGAGGACATATTTTACAGCTGGTGAAAAAGAAGTTCGAGCTTGGACCTTTTCAGCGGGTTCTAAAGCTCCTCAGGCGGCCGGTGTAATTCACACAGACTTTGAACGAGGCTTTATTAAAGCTGAAGTCTATCATTGTGATGATCTGTTTAGTCTTGGTAGCGAGCAAAAGGTTAAAGAGGCCGGAAAGCTACGGATAGAAGGCAAGGAATACGTAGTTAAAGACGGGGATATCGTCCATTTTAGATTTAATGTTTAATCTAGAGCAACTTTAAAGCTTTGATTCATTGGAAGATCTAATTGATCGGTGACACCGTCAATATAAGAGTAGAAAAATAAATTACGATAAATTAGTTTTACATAGTTTCTAGTTTCCTTAAAAGGAATCATCTCGATGTTACTTATGGTGTCTTCGCTAAAAGGAATCGATTTTTGCCATTTTCCAACATTACCCATCCCTGCGTTGTAAGCCGCCAGTGCGAAAACCAGGCTTCCTTCATAACGCCGCAGTAGTTTTTCAAGATACTTGGAACCAATAGAAACATTTAACATCGGATCGTATAGGTTATGAGCTTTAAGGTTTCTCTTAAACTGTCGACCAGTTGCAGGCATTATTTGCATAAGTCCTCTGGCACCAACAATACTCCTTGCCCTCTCATTAAAAGCGGACTCTTGTCTTATTAGAGAGAGAAGTATTTTTTCATCCACTACGGAACTTTTACTTTTTATTATATTTCGAAACTTGTTTGGAAAAAGACTGTCGATAACCAAAGAGTTAAGCTTTATGGTGCCTTGGTTAAGTTTTGTGTAGGCCACCTTAAAGCTTGAAAGGTGTTCATTTCTTTCACTAAAAAATTTAATGAGAAAATAGGCTTTAAGTTTAATCGCTTCTGATGCTTTCATGTCCATGAAAAATTTTGATGAAGGAATATATCGAATTTCTTGAGCTTGAATCGAGCTAAGAAAGTTACTGCCAGCTAACTTAAAAGTATCAAACAAAAAGATTTTTCTAACGACATCTTCTGATAATTTTAGATTGTTAAGTATGGGGCGATTGTCAGTCACAAGAAGGGTGATGTCATAATCAGGCGTGAGCAGACGCAGATTTTTTAAGGCCAAAATTGAGTAAAAGCTTAGTGGACTTATCTTTATTTGCCTTAGGTAGAGTTGTTTGGCCTTCTTGTATTCTTTACTGTCCTGATAAACTCTAGAAATCCAAAAACGAAGTTTCGAATTAATTTTATCGAAATCGTCTATAAGTTTCTCTTTTTGAATGAACTCTCTCGCCTTGTTGAGTTTCCGATCTCTAAAATGAGTAAATAATCTTTGAAACTTACTTTCATAAAGCTGGTCGGAGTCTGCTGTTTTCTCGCTGATTTTAAAAAGGTCTAGAGCGAGTGTTAGATCTTCTCGACGAGCAACCTTTTTTCCACTTGTTATAAAAAGCGTCCAAGCTTTGGAGTTGTCGATCCTTTCATGATTGAGGTCATAAAAGTCTATGGCCTTCTCTAGAAAGTCCTGTGAGACCTCATCATTACCGACTAGATAATTCTGTTTAAATTGTTTGACGAGAAAGGTGAACTCTGAGGAGTAGTAAGATCGGTGTTTAACGTCGAAGAGGTGAAAGTCTTGAATGTGTTTAGTTAGTTTCTTATCTACAACAAGGAAGGGGAGAAGGTCCCTGTGGGGTAGTTTTCTTTTGTTAAAGATATAGTTTCTTAGGACTTGTGAAAAGAAAATACGACTTGAAGGGGTAAGAGAGTTGAGGAGGCTAAGAAATTTATGTCGAGTTTTAAATCGTGTTAAATGCTGCCAGTTTTTTTCTATGAAAGTTCTTTCGCTGGACGAAAGGTTAGACTTCTTTTTTAGAATTTTGCGACTAACATAACTTAAGCAAACTTTATGATAAAGAGATTTGAGCTTTTGTGATATATGCCCACTTGTTTGTCTGATGCTACAGTCATTGAGATTTTTGGTACGCAGACGGTAATAAAGTTGTATGCCTTCTTCTAGTACGGGGACATATTGTTCAAAATGAGTGCTTCTGAACTTTTTAATTCTCGCTAGGGAAGTTTTCATTAATCTGGGTTTTTCTTTTTTGAAGGCCCAATAAAAGTCTTCAAGGTATTTAGCAGATTGGATGTCTCTTTTTTTTGGACTTGTTAATTGTTTTATTTGAAGGACTTCTTTCTTTGGTGCGAGTGTGGCATAGCTCTGCCCAAGACCCATTAAAAAAAGTGTAAGAATAAAATGTAGATGAAACAAAAAAACTCCTATTTTTGTTCATCAGAGGATTATTACTGTTCGTTATCAAACCTGTTTTGAATTTGGTTTAATTTTTGAGTGATCTCATTTAAAACAGCTTTTTTGTCCTCTGGAACAACCATTCCTAGGTTGCTGATGTAAGAGTTAACCTCATTAAGATAAACGAGGTCTTGATTGTGCTGCTCTTCCAGCTCTTCAAATACGTCGTTGAAGTCATCGGCGACTTCTTGAAAATAGTCACCCTTTCTAAAGAATAGCTTACCACTTTCTAGGCCGTCCTTTTTTGCCCGCAGAAATTTTTGCAGCTTATACATGGGTCCGGCGATTTTATGACTAAAGAAAATGCAAATAATAAAGACAAGGACCGTAAATCCTATCTGCCACAGGCTAAGGATGAGAATTAGGCTTGAGCGTTTTCCTTCTAATTGGCTAGCAACTTGAGGGTTTTTCGAGGCCATAAAGGTAATAAAGCTGGTGATTAGATCGTATATAGTGAGCGGGTAAATAATAGATGAGACAAAAACTAGCCCACAAACGTAGAGACTAAATTTAATTTGAAACTCTGGGTTAATTAAATAAGTGTTTCTTTTGTATCCAGCCATTTTCTATTGTTTTAAAGGGTTAGGAATACTATGGTAATGGGAAATGTCATCCTGCGCCAGAGGTTTGTTTAAGGGAAAAGTTTGTCAAAACGAATCTTGGCCTAAATCCTTTTAAAAGTTCCAAACTTGAACTAAAAGGTCAGATAAGGAGTACTTATGGAAAATACATTAAAAACTTTGAGCGGCGTAAATAATCCAAAGACTGGGAAATCCCTTACCGAGGAAAACCGTTGGGTAAATGCTGAAGCAAAAGAATCTGGTGAAATTGTTATTACTTATAAGCGCGATGGAATTTCACCACAAGAAAAGCGTGAAATTGAAGATCAAATTATCGAGAAGCTTTCAGATAAATATGATTCAGATAAAATTCTCGTAAAAACAGTGTCAAATACTACTGAGACTCAGGGCGAAGCTCAGGCTGAAGCGCCTAAGCCTACAGCGGCACACGCATCGCTAAAGGTTGGTCACGGGGTTAACGGTAATAAAAAGAGAATCCCTGGTGTTGGCAAGGTTATAGCAGTTTCAAGTTGTAAGGGTGGAGTAGGCAAAAGTACGGTTGCTGTAAATTTAGCTCTGACGCTTAAAAGGCTTGGAAAGAAGGTGGGGCTTCTAGATGCCGACATTTATGGCCCAAGTCTACCTATGCTACTCAATAAAAAGGGGGCAAAGCCAGAAGCTACCCCCGAAAAGAAAATAAAGCCGTTGGAAGCTTACGGAATGAAGTTTATTAGTTTTGGTCTTTTTATAAATGATAATGATCCCGTTATCTGGCGTGGACCTATGCTTGGTGGTGTATTAAATCAGTTTTTCTTTGATACTGATTGGGGAGACTTGGATTATTTGGTGATAGATTTACCTCCTGGCACCGGTGATACCCAGTTGTCTTTAGTTCAAAATACAGAGGTTGATGGTGTTGTGGTCGTCTCAACACCACAAAGTGTTGCAGTTGCGGATACGATCAAGGGCCTGAGAATGTTTCAGCAGGTAAATACCCCTATTATTGGAATGGTTGAAAACATGGCCTACTTCTCTCCAGAAGGTAAGGAAGAGAAATATTATATTTTCGGAAAAGATGGTGTTAAGAATGTCGCCAAAGATCTTGAGGTCGACTTTCTTGGAAGTATTCCTTTAGAAATGGTTATGAGAGAGGGCGGAGATAGCGGAAGGCCATATATGGTTGACGATTCTTATAAAGATAACGAAGCCTTTGCTTCTTATATGGATATCGCTGGAAAAGTTGCTAAAATGTATGAGAGTAAAGGATTCTTAGGCAAACTTTTTAAGTAGGAAAAACTTGGCATTTATAAAAACTATCGCTGATCAAGCTACTCTTAATTTTACTGGTCGAGTAAACTTATTAGATAAGAACAGTGGAAAATATCTGGGCAAAGTGTCTCTCTTAGATGGAGATTTGGTTTATTCCTCTTATAAGGGAAAAACAGGAAAGCCCAGCCTTTATCATGTTGTTATTGATGATCTAGAGCACGACAATTTGTCATTTGTTGTTGAACCAGAAATCATAACAATGTCAGAAGCTATTTTTGAAATTAGTTACGAGGACTTTGTAAAAGATAGCCAAAATGTCTATCAGGCATACATTAGCTCAAAAAAGTTTAGGCCACCAGCTCATTTAAGGCTCCTTATAGACCCAGACTTCATTCCTAGGGGTCCGAATATTTCATTTTGGGAGTATGAGGTTTTGACTGTTATTTCCGACTTTAATAAAGTATCTGATATATTTGAAGAGTCACCTTTGCTTGAGTATCAAACATGTAACTCTCTCGTTAGTTTAAGAAAAAAAGGCGCCATTAGGGTTTTGGCCTAGTTAAAGGGTAATTATGAAATCGCAAAAGCATAATCAAGCTGATCTTAAAGAGTTAAAAGTTAAAATTGAAAAGGATGTCGTTGAGTCCTTGGAAAATATGGCAAGCAATAGTGGAATACCTATTGAGGACCTTGTTGTTATTGCTCTAAAACGTTTTAGGGCCTCTCATGGGGATTATACCGGCAGAACTCCGAAGCTAGATTAGCCTCTTTTCTGTGTAGAAAATTCTAACGTGTAAAAAGTTTTTACACTTTCTTGGGCCTGAGCAAAAACAGCTCTGTAACTCAAATCTTAAAAATCCTAATAAATTCAGTGGCTTATGGGCATGGCTTGGAGTGAAAACTGTCTAAATAGCGGTCCGTGCATGTTGGCCTACGCCTTGCATTAATATCCATTAAGTTGGAGGATTAATGAAAGCTGTTAAGGCAATCGCTAAAACATTTATATTAGGTTTGGGATTTGTGTCCCTTATTGCGGTGGCGGAGACCTACCATGATAGCCAGTTTTATACGGCGAACTTTATGGACGATATTGAAGAGGTAAAGTTAAATTTACCGGTAGCGAAAGAAAAACGTATTGTTGCTTCATTTGAAAGAAAACTTCCTCTTGTCCAAGAGGTTCCTCTGTCAATGTCATCTATAGTAAATGGCAATTGGAAAATAAAAAGAGTTATTAATGAAAAAGGTGATGTTGCTTACGATGCAATCAATAAGGTTGTAAGTCAGGACGTTATTATAAATATTAAACTCATTTCTTTGAGCACAGTAAGGATTGATGAAGATATTGAGCAAACTTTCAAAATATCTTTATTAACTGAAGAAGGAACAATTGCCCTATATAAAGTGTTTGGCGATGGTTACGAAATTGTTGAAGCAGTAAAAGTTAAAGAGACCCAGATTACTTCCACAGAGAAGTCTAAGCCAGAAGTTCAAGAAGTTAAAAAGAGTAAGTATGATATTGAAGAGGATTTATTCTTGGTGTCAGCTTTAGATCCTAAGAAAAACAGAAATGTTCTTAGAGCAAAAGATGTTGATGGCTATGCTTACCTTAAAAATGGCGAATTAATAATTGAAAGCATTAGGTTGCATGTAGGAACAAAGAATCAAACAGAGTCTGTATCTACAGAAGCAAGAGTTCTCGATCATGGAACCTTTAATGATGGTAGAGGAACTCAAGGGATTCTAACGAATATTAGTAACGATGAAATTAAAGTAAGGTTTTCGACTGGTCCATTGGCAGGCGCAATGTTGAACTTTGTTACTTATGAGAAAAAAGCGAAGATCGAAGAAAAATTTGGTGTTCCAGAGGAAGCGACTGAACAGGTAAGTGCTGCTTCTCCGGTAAACGCTCAGATTGAGAAACCGGAAGTTTATGAAAAAGAAGAAGCTCAGGATGAAGTTTTTCAAGAAGAAGAGTATCAAGATGAAGAATTAGATATTCAACAAAATGGCGAAGAGGGGTACTATGAGGAAGTTGATGGTAAAAGGGTAAACGACTCTCAAGAAATGGAATATGATAATGGACAAGCAGAAGACTTCGAGCAAATGAGAAGTGACCTAGACGGAGATAGAACTCCTTCAAGTATTGAGCCTGAAAAGGTAGGCTTTTCATTTTAAAAAAAAGCCCCTTTCGGGGCCTTTTCAATTACATAATTTTTTTAAATTCTTCAGTCAAAATGGGAACAATCTTAAATAAGTCCCCAACAATACCGTAATCTGCTTTTGTAAATATTGGAGCATCAGGGTCAGTGTTGATGGCTACAATGACTTTTGACGTTCTCATTCCCGCCAAATGTTGAATGGCACCTGAAATACCACAGGCAATATAGAGTGAAGGTGCGACTGTTTTTCCAGTTTGGCCTACTTGCATAGCGTGAGGAGCAAAGCCAGAGTCAACAGCAGCTCGGGATGCACCAACTGTAGCACCGATAACATCGGCACACTCTTCAAGAATTTTAAAATTCTCGGCATTTTTCATCGCACGACCACCACTAATAATGATGTTGGCTTCGGTTAAGTCGACTTTTTCTGAGGCACCTTTTACGATTTCTTTAATGGCAGCTCGTATTTCACCGACTTCAGCAGCAAGGTCCTGAAGGTTTCCTGCTCCTGCCGTTGTGCTCTCTGGCATCCCAAGAGCGTTTGGACGAACTGTTACGAAGTGAGGCTTGGGTCCTTGAATTTCTACTTTAGCTAGAACCTTTCCTGCGAAAAGCGGACGGGTTCCAGCAAATGTACCACCATCCATTGTAAAGTTTGTAACCTCTGTCGCCATTCCGGCGTCAAAGATACCCGCTAAACGTGGAAATAAATCTTTTCCAAGGGACGTTGATCCGGCCATAACGTAGTCATAACCTCCTTTTTCGATAACAGCTTTAAGTGCTTTGCTGTAACCTTCGGGAGAATACTTTTCTAGACCCGCACCAGTAACTTTATGAATGTTGGCAGCACCGTGCTCTGTAAGTGCTTTGGCCCCTTCATCTGGAAGGTTTCCAATGCAGGCAACATCAATGTCTTGTCCGGCAAGGCGACCAAGAATTTCAAGAGTTACGGATTTAACGTTATTATCTGTTGTTTCTGTAAAAACTAGTATTTTTGACATAAATAAGTCTCCCTTTAAATGATTTTCGCTTCGTTACGAAGGAGTTGAACAACCTCAGCGACAACTTCAGCTTGCTTTGCTTCATCCATCGCATCGAACTTTTTCCCAGGTGGCTTTTCTGGAGGTAATTGAAAGTTGCTATACTTTACTCTTCGATCATCAGCACTTACGCCAACATCGCCGAGAGATAGATTTTGAAGGGGTTTCTTTTTTGCTTTCATAATCCCTGGCAGGCTGGCATATCTTGGAGTGTTGATTCCTTTGTTACAGGCAACAACTACGGGGGTGCTAAGCTCATAAACTTCTAGTGCGCCACCTTCTACTTCTCTTTTTAGAGTCACTAATCCATCGTTAGACTCAAAGCCTACAACTACAGAGACAGAGGGTAGATCTAGCATTTGGGCCAATAATTGAGGAACTTGCAAACAGTCGTCATCGATAGCTTGCTTTCCAGTAAAAAGAATATCAGGAGACTTACCTGATTTTTCGATTGCACCCTTAAGGGATTTAGCAATCATATATGAGTCCAAGTTGTCGTCAGACTCAACAAGGATCGCCTCATCAGCACCCATCGCTAGGGCCGTTCTTAGAGCTTCAGTATCTTGAGTAGATCCAACTCTTAATACAGTTACAGTAGAACCGCTATTGGCAGCCTTGAGTAAGAGTGCTTGCTCAACAGCAAATTCGTCATATGGATTCATAATCCATTTAATAGAACTTGTTTCAATAAATGTACCGTCCCCATTTGGTGTAACTTTGGTTTCAGTGTCTGGCACTTGCTTCACGCAGACGAAAATATTCATATTAATCTCCTTAAAAAGAAAAAAATTATTTGTTTATTTAAGAACCTCTTTGGCGATTACTAGCCTTTGAATTTGGGAAGTGCCCTCATATATTTGAATGAGTTTAGCGTCCCTCATCAGCTTTTCCACAGGATATTCTTTACTATAACCATATCCTCCGTAAATCTGAACTGCGTCAGTTGCAACCTGCATAAATGAGTCTGAAGCAAATGCTTTGGCCATGGAAGCCAGCTTTGTGTTTGATAAGCCTTGATCTATAAGCCAGGCGGACTTGAAAACAAGTAGTCTAGACGCCTCAACTTTTGTGGCCATATCGGCAAGCATAAATTGAATTGCTTGATGACCAGCAATTGGCTTATTAAATTGAATCCTCTCTTTTGAATATTCAGTGGCGTAGTCTAGCGAGCATTGAGCTCCACCGACTGCTGAGGCAGCTACCATTGGTCTTGAGTGATCCAAAGTTTTCATTGCAATTTTCCACCCGTCACCAGGTGAACCAAGCATATTTTCTTTAGGGACTAAAACATTCTTAAAAGTAACAGAACGGGTGTCAGAGCAACAATGGCCCATCTTTTTTTCAGGAGCACCAATTTCGATTCCTGCAGTACCTTTTTCAATTACGAGAGCACTAATACCTTTGTGCTTAAGTTCGGGATCAATTGTCCCATATAAAGTAAAGAGATCTGCGTAACCCGCATTTGTGATCCACATCTTTTGACCGTTAACGATCCAGTGGTCACCACCATCTTTAATTGTGGTTTTAATTCCTGCGGCATCGCTACCATTACCAGGTTCTGTTAAACAAAAAGCTGCAATCTTATACGATTCAGTAAATGGGGTTAAAAACTTCTTCTTTTGTTCTTCTGAGCCACCTATAACAATAGGTAAGAGGGCCAGGTCATTTGCCATAATTGCAGTATTCATACCGAGACAACCGTATGCGAGGGCTTCGGTTATGATCATAGAGTCAATCGTCGTAAAGCCTGTGCCACCAAACTCGGTTGGGATACAGGTGTTAACAAGTCCAAGACTCCATGCTTTTTCTAAAATCTCTAAGGGCATTTCAGCTTTTTGATCAAACTCCGCTGATTTTGGAATCATTTCTTGTCTGGCGAACTTCATTGCCATCTCATTGATTTCTTTTTGTTCGATATTCAGATCAAAGTTGAGCATAGAAAATAAATCCTGGTAATAATTTAGAGAAACCCATTATAAGGCTGCGTAAGGATTAGGGTCAATTTATATAAGGATAGACAGTCAAGGTTTTGGATATACCCAACAAGTATTGTCAAAGTTATCCGGAAATTCGAACTGAGTTATTAGTTTAGAAAAGTAAGACAGCTCTTTAAGTGGGGAAACAATAAAGCTTCTTTCAAAAAGTCTCGGATGAGGAACTTTAAGGTCGGGTATATCGATTCTTTCGAACTCCCAAAAGAGAATATCAATATCAAGTGTCCTGGGGCCTTTGTCGATGTCTCTCGTTCTCCCCAAGTCATTTTCAATTTCATTAACGATCCTTAGAACGGCCATGGGATCAATGGTGGGAATACTAAATTCTAGTAACTGATTTAGAAAATCAGGTTGACTCAAATAATCCACAGCTGGGGATTCGTATATATTTGACTCATCTATTAGCTCAAAATATTCACAAAGTTTAAATTTAGCAGTGTTTAAATATTTTTCACGGTCCCCAAGATTGGCACCAGTGGATAGTATTAGACTCATTTTTTCTTATTATCTTTTTCGTCTTTCTCCGTATCTTTGAGTGGAGACAGCATGAATTGTTTTTCTATTGAAGGTAGAATTGTATCACTTGGTGGACTGGGGTCTGACTTAACACCACAGCTAACTATTGATAAAATTAAAATGGGAAAGCTTAAGGCAGTTTTAAAATTCAAGAGAAAACCCAAAGTTTAAAGCATCTGATCCGACGTCTAGTCTTGCGAACCATCCAGGTACGAGTCTCTTAAGAATGGTAACCCCAAAAACCGGTTGATTTTTCTTCAGACTCTCAACAAGTTCAAGTTCTAATTCCTGCTGTGTCGTGCTAACTCCTGCTGAACCAGCGCCTGGGCTATCAGCGTTGGTAATTTGATAGCCTGCATAGGGTTGGATATAGGAATAAAATGGAGCTTCGACTGTATATTTGAATTTAAACACTAAGCTAGAAAACTTCGTATCTAATCCGCCATCAGGGTAGTCGTTAATAACATTTTCTCCGTAAGAAACCTCTGCCCAAAAGTTATCATTTACTTGGTAGGCCCAGGCGCCTGTGATTTGGCTATATCTTCTGGTGTCCTGCTCGACGCCTTGCCCTTCAACTTGAGAAAGAAAGAGGGAGATAATATTGTCAGTTTTAATTTTTCGATTTGTATTTTCTTCTAAATTTAAATCATCTTCCAGAAGGGTTGTTTCATCAAAAAGGCCTTCTTCATCTTCGATTAGTGCCGTCTCTTCCGTAGTGCTTTCTTGTTTTTTCTTAATTCTAAAGAAGCTGTCATCACCTCGGATAATCTGAACCTGCATCCCCGGGCGTAAAAGCTTATGTAGCTCGGGGTTGTAAACCTTCATGATTTTTATGCCGCCACTTCCTGAGGATGTTTTAGCAACGAGGGAGCGGTTAACAAGTTTATCATCCAAAACAATTGAAATGAAGTCACCCTTTCCATAGCTACTTGAGCTATTGGTAAGAATAAATATTCTTCCACTTGCACTTATTTTCTCAATTTTTTCAGTTGATAGCTGGGGCGAATTATTCTCAAAACTTCCATTGAATGAATCGATATCATCAACAACAGACTGGGCGAAGTTGAGTTTTGGAAGAAAGAGGAGAATGAAAATAACATACCAGTTGAGTTTCATAACTTAATGCTATCTTCTTAGGATTCCTGATGTCCACACAGGCAATTTTTAATTGTGGTGAAGGTGCCAGATATTAAAGGATTTAGGTGGATTTTATTGATAATGACGGTAGGGAAATAGGGCTTAAGTTGTTGTAATTATGTTAATATGGGAAAAACCTATGATTACGGTAGTTTTGCTTAAAGTGATAGGTAGGATGTTCCGAATAGCGTCATATATGAAAAACACAGAGGAGAAAGTATGAAGTTATTAAATCTTTTATTACTCGTTAGTTTGATAACGACAGTATCTTGTTCAAAAGGCTCTAAAAAGGATGATGCAACAGCAGACTCTGGAGATATGATGAGCAGTGATGCTGACTTTATTGTTGATGCAGAAAATGAAGAACTTATTATTGAAGATGAACCACTTGTTGCTAGTGAAGATGATGTTGAGCCAATCGTGCTTGATGAGTCTCTTGCATCATCTGATGTTGAGCTAACAGAAGATGAGGGTAGCTATACCGTTAAAAGAGGCGAAACTCTTATGATGGCAGCTTTCAACATATACGGTGATTATAGAAAATGGAGTAACCTTCGAGACCTCAATGGTTTAAGAGGGAGCTCAGTATCAGAAGGCGCAGTTATCCGTTTCAAGAAACCATCTACTGAGTTTGTTTGGAACCCTGAAGGATTGCCATATCTTATAAAGAGTGGAGATTCTCTTGTGACCGTTTCAAAAGATAAATATGGAACAGCAAGTAAGTGGAAACTTATTTACAATAACAACAGACCATTAATTAAAGATCCAAATTTGATTTTTGCAGGCTTTACTCTATATTATATTCCAGAGAGAGAGATTGCCTCTGAGTAATTAAGATGAATAACTTCTGTGTCTATATGCGCCCTCTATGTAGGGCGCTTTTTTTATTTTCAGTCTCAATACTTCTATTGAGTTGCTCGCATATAAAAAAATTTCTAATTCAGGAAGACGTTATTGTTAGTAATCAGAAAATACATACCACTAAAAAGGTTGACTATATTGATCACCTTAGTTCGTTGTCTAAAAGTATCTTAAACAACAAAGACATCAGAAGCCTGCGCCTTTCAAAAAGAAATAATGAATATCTAAAGGGTATTTTTCAACGCATTGTCTCTAATAATGAGCTTTTATTACCGAAGGGCCCACCACCTCAATTCTATTTAATCGACGATAAGGTGCCTTTTATCTTCTCACTACCAAACTATCAGTTCTTTATATCAAAGGGACTTGTGAAGAAATACTTTAAAAATGAATCCTTACTGGTAAGTGCTCTGTGCTTTGAAATTGTAAAATCAGGTAGAAACTTATATCCCGCTCAAAGAGTTTTTCCGTTGGGTTTAATTCAGATTCCTCAGGTTCTATCCTTGATAAGAATAGATATTAATACAAAACTAGAAGTCTATAAGTGGACTTACTTTGCCTTGAGGAGGGCAGAGTATGATGCAATGGCACTATTAAATTGGATCCAAACTCAAAATAAAAATACCTTGGACTTCAGCTGGCAAATTAGAGACCCTAGAGGAATATCGAGAGAGGAGTTTTTATTAAAGAACTTTTTAGTTTCCCAAGGATTTGGTCAAGTCAAATCACCGGAGATAAACTCCTCCAAAATGTTTTATCGTTTTCAAGATAGTTACAAATGAATTTAGAAACACAAATTAAAACAGAGAAAATTTTAGTAGACTCACTCTTTCAGAACTCAATAAGTGCTGGAAGGATTGAAGCCTTTAAAAACTGGGAAATCCATAGGCTAACTGGCGATGCATCCAGTCGAAGATATTATCGAGTGGATTGTGAGAAAAAGCAGTTTGTTGTTTGTCTGCAGCAGCCACTAGAGGGTGGCGGAAGAGATAATTTTGTGGATATGCAAAGAATTCTTTCCTCTGAAAATATCCGTGTTCCTCATATTTATGATGTAGATTTAGAAAGAGGCTATCTTCTTGAAGAAGACCTCGGCGACCAAACCCTTCTAAACTTTCTATCTAAGCTTCGCTCTCCACGTGAGGAGTTAGAGGCTTATGAAAAAGCATTACAAGAGTTAATAAAAATTCATGGAATTAAAAAGGAAAGTTATCCAGAGGGCTGCTTTTCATCGTTATATTTTGATAAAGAAAAGCTAATGAGTGAAGTGGCTTTTACTGTAAAACAATTAATTGAAGGCTTGTTTAATCAAGCCCTATCGGAAGAAAAGAAAAAAATACTAGAGACTACATTTGAAAATATTTGCCAGACACTTGCCTCACAAAAAATGGTCGTGACTCATAGAGATTATCACTCTCGGAATATTATGATTAAGGATTCTGACTTTGTGGTTATTGATTTTCAGGATGCAAGAATGGGGATTCCTCAATATGATTTGGTTTCTCTTCTTGAGGATTGTTATTATAAAATCTCTCGTCAAAATAAACATAAGCTAAAGAAGACTTATTGGGATGAGTTCCTAAAAGAAAAGTGTTACCAATCTTCTTTTGAAGAGTTTTCAATTCTTTATGACAAGATGGCCATTCAGAGAATATTTAAGGCGCTTGGTAGCTTTGCTTACATTTATAGACTTAGAGGAGATATTCGATATTTAAAATATATTGGATATGCCTTTGAAAAACTAAGAGATATTCTCTTTCGTTACAAAGAGTATAACGAGTTAAGAGTTGTCCTTTCAGAAATCTATTATGAATATTAACAATTGTTTTTTACCATGTGCAGGATTTGGTACAAGGATGGGGAGTGTTGGTAAGGTAATCCCGAAACCACTTTGGCCCCTTTTCGATTCCACACTTTTAGAGTTACAAGTATCGTATGCTAAGACCCTCGGCGCTCAAAGGGCATTCATAAATACCCATCACTTATCAGAATTATTTAAAGATATTATTAACGAAGAAGATTTAACAGACTTATATGAAAGAGAAATTCTTGGTAGTGGGGGATGTTTTCATAATTTTAAAAAGAACTTTCCTCAAATTACATCCATAAATATTTTTAATCCAGACTCCTTTTTACTGTTAAGCCAAGAGGATTGGGACGCCTTCAATGAACACTCTAAAAAGAGTGATCACGTCTTAATAGGTATGCCTTGTGAAAAAGACGATCAATATAATAGAATTGTGGTGGACTCCAACGGCCTACTTAGAGACATTGTTGGGCCTTCAGAAGATGCTCCAACGATAACATATTCAGGTTTTGGAAAGGTTGATTTATCGGCAGTTACTTATAAACCAGGTAAAAGTAATTTTTTCGAAAGCGTGGCGAATCCATCAAACAACAATGTCACAATCTTTGAACCTAAGGACCCCATCGAATTTTGGGATTTTGGAGAAATTGAAGCTTACAAAAAAAACATCACCAAAATTATTAAAAACCCAGAAAGTAGACTTTTTAATTTTTTGAAAAGTATTGGTAAGATCACAAAACTTAATTTTGAGAAATTGTCTTACGCATCAACTTTTCCTAGTGTTATAAATTTTTCTGGTGTGGAAATTGTAGAGAGTAATCCAGGGGTTTACTTGTCCATAAAATCACTTTCAAATGAAAGTAGAGTGGTGAAGCTTTAGGTGGATGGCTTTTCCTCGACTTTAATAGCGTCAGTAGGACACAATTCGACACATAGACCACAGAGGGTACAAGACCAATTATCGATAAGATATTGATTGTTATAGAGCGTAATACTGTCCTCAGGACAAATAACCCTGCACACGTCACAATTTACACATCTAGTATTCACTTCTAAAGCTATCTTCATGTATCCTTAATTATATCATGCTAATAGGAGATTTCGTTTGAAGTTTTTAAAGAGACCAGTTGTTATTAAGAACATTCTACTTTTTTGTCTCCTGTCCTTATTCTTCCTATCGGTAATTGAATCACTTGAGGGAGGGGTATCGGCCCTAGATTTAAAGCAATTCGTGGCAAGACTAAAGGGAGATCGTATTTTACTAGTTTGGTTTAGTATTACTTTTGTAGCGGTTTTTAAAGGCTTTCGAATTTCTCCCTATTTATTTCTGAGCTTTTGTATCTACGTTCTAACAAGGTCGTTTAACGTATTTCTTCTGGATCTAGATAAATTAATTTTGATGTTAACATTTTTATATTCTGTGATTTCTTATAACTTTTTTCTATTTTTAAAAATGGAATTAAATGAGCCTTTTTATAATCCATCTTATCCAAGTAATATATTACCTGACTTTGGCTATCGGAAACTTCCAATAACTTTGAAACAGGATAAATCAACCCATGTTGGATATTTAACAAACTGGGGTGAAAATGGATTCTTTTGCAAACTGCCAGAGACAGCATTGCCACTTAAAGGTCGGGTTGAAATAGAAATTATAATTGAAGATCATACATTTTTTACTGAAGGCGTAATTATGACACTCGGTTATGGCGGTGTTGGTGTTCGGGTTTTAAAAAACCCTGTCCCAGATCTAGGATGGCCTGATTATTATGGTATTATAAACGAGTTGGGCCTACGCCCTTCCTACAGATAAGTTTTTTGGAAAGATTATGAAACTAAATTTACTTCTAATTGTAACGATTGTTCTTTTTGGTTCTTGTACAAAAAAATCAACACCAGAAAAGGCTTTAAAAGAGTTTATTCAATACCGATTTTCAGGTGGTCAAGATAAAGATGATTTATTGGAAATGACTACAGGTGGTTTAAACTCTCGAATTGATGGCATGGAGGGGGAAGAGTTAACGTCTTTTCTAAACTCTGAAGCCCTTCAGAAAAGAAGATTAAAAATCTTACTTAAGAATTGCGAAGATACTAAGTGTTTCTTGACCTATATACTCAGCTATTCTCAAGGCACCGGAACACCAAAGGACTTTGGAATTGAGGTAAAGAAAATTGCTCAGGTAGAAAAAGTCGGAGAGACTTGGAAACTGGCGGACGTAAGCAATATCAAGACTTTTATTGAGGCCAAGAAAGAGCTAGAAATTAGTGCTGAGGGCGATTCTAAAGCTCCATAATCAAGACCTTATAAAATAAAGAAATAAGAAAATTATGCCGATAAGCTAGGCATGATACGTGAAGATGACTTCATTTCCAGATTGATGGACGAAACCTATGAAAAAATAGGACATCCAGATTGTGAGCTCAGTAACCAAAGTGTGGTTAGTCTCTCTGATTATTTTCAAGAGAAAGAAGAAGGCGTCGTCAAAATTAAAAGTTCAAATGGCCAGACCGCTCGGGTCGCTAAACTTGAAATCTATAACTGTTTTCTTCGATTAAGTATTGCTGGAAAAAATTTTGATATACCCGAAGGTATGAACATACTTGAAAGTGTGAAGGGTGAAGAAGAGCAAAAGCTTTTCAAAGTTGAAGATAAGGTATTTGCCAAAATACTAAGTAACATCTGTGGCATTGATGTTGCTTATGTACTGGTTCAGCCTAAAACGTCAGAAGCATCTTTACTCTCTGAAGTGCCAATAAAGACAGAAACCAAAAAAGCAGCATAAAAAAAGCCTCCAATGGAGGCTATTTTATAATAATTTTTTTTAAGTTTAATTAAAGAGACATGTAGTAATCTTTTAACATCTTCGCATCATCTTCCAAGTTTGGAGAGTTACAAATCATATATCCTCTACAGTCTTCTTCTTTTAGAGCTTCAATGAGTTCTTTCCAGTTAAAATCAGACTTCTCTAAATTGATGTGCTTAAGGTCACCCTTAGAGTTAGAACTTATGCCAGAAATATGAATGTGCATATTTCTAACAGCTTCTTCACCAAGTTCGACTTTTAAACCACCAAGTACTTCTTTAAACTCGGCCTTAGAATTATAAAGACCAGTTCTAGCAAAGAGGTGACTAAAGTCCATACAAGGACGGCAGCTTGTCACATTCTTTGTTAGAGAGATAAGTTCTTCAAGACTACCAAACTGAGACGTTTTTCCAGTTAGCTCTGGACGAAGTTCTATCTCAATGTCCAAACGATTAAGTCTTTCTTCGATGACGTTCATTGATTTTTCAACAAGATCAAAAACATCATAAGGACTATCTTTCATGTAAAAAGCAGCGTGGAATGTCATAGACTCTGCACCGCAAAGATCTGAAATTTTAGCTGTTTGAATAATCCTTTCAACTGAAGAGTCAATTTTATCTTGCTCTCTAGCGTTAAGGTTAATGTAGTACGGGCCATGTGAAGTTAGAGGAACTCCTAATTCGTAAGAGATCTTACGAAGTCCACTACTTACTTCTTCCTTCATACGCACACCGTGCGCGAATTCTAGCTGCATACAGTCTAAACCTAATTGATGAATAGTTCTTACACCATCAATCGGGTTGTTTTTCTTGGGTGTACTGTTAGGAACACCTGCTGTACCGAATAAAAGCCGGTCAAATCGCATATAAACCCCCTGCAAGGTTGCCCAGGTTGTGTGAGTATTGTGTGTTATTTTCCCTGCCACATGCTAAAGTATTGAAAACACGAAGGTCTTGGTCTACTTTTTAAGGCGGTGTGACAAGACGGTTTATAGCGCTAATAGGCTTTAATGTCTATAATCATTAGGGAAACGTATGATTTCTACAAACGCACTGCGTCCAAAGGGGGACGACCATTAGAATTATCGCGGGCTTAACGCTTATTCTTTTTTATTTTGGACTCTTTGGAGTCTTTGGTTTTTTTATATTTGGACCCTTGGGTGAGGTTTATGGCTTGGGATTGGCCGCATTTGTCATAATTCTTACACTTTTATTGGGGGACCGACTCTACTTGGTGGCGATCGGGGCCAAAGAGGTAGATCCACGTGTTCACGACATATATTTCAAGCTTCAAAATATGAGCTGTATAAAAGGCCTATCCGAAGTTCGTCTTTATAAGAGTCATTTAATTCCTGTTAATGCATATTGTCTTCATCCCATATTCAATCGACCATGCATTATTTTGTCCGATGACTTTTTGAAGAGTGGAGACGAAGAGCTTTGGGATATCTGCTTAACATATTCATTAACCTATTTAGAAAGAGGGTATGGGAAGTTTTCAAATATTATTTCCTTTTTAACTTCAGTCTTATTTGCGCCGACTTATGGACTTCGTAAGTTAGGTCTCCATAGGCTTTCCCTTTCTTGTTTCTATATCTTTCTTCCACTGGTCTTCTTAAAAGACTTTGTAAGTGAAGTTAGTATTAATGATTCCTTTAAGGATCTGGATGGCGAAAAGGCACTTAGGGTAACTTACTATTTGGAACGCTTTCACCCGGCACCATCTACTTTTATAAATAGTATCTCCAGTGACCTAAGTCTTTTTAAAAAGAGGGACTCGGGATTATGGTCTTCCTTGCTGGGTAGCTACGCAAATATATTTAACAATTACGTGAAGTGGCATGAAAGAAAAAGCTAATAAGTCATTCGATTTTTCTCGATATTATCCTCTGTTTTTTACAGTTATATTTGTCATCATCTTGTTTCAGTATTCTTTTAGTACGCTTGAGGCTATTTTTTATGACATGAGGGTTAAGTATGACCTCGGTATTAATTACAATAGCGATATAGTTCTTGTTGTCATGGATGAAGAGTCAGATGAGTTCCTCGGTGAAACTTATCCGTATACTTATGCCAGTCATTATCATCTATATGAAAAAATGGCACAGGACCGGCCTAGGGTAGTAAACTACTTCGTTAATTTGACTGAGCCTGAAACTAAGCTCGATAAGGAAAACTTAAGTCGATTTAAAGGATCTATATCTAGTTTTATATCAGGTGGTGGAATTTTTAGATTTGGTACGGATATGGATGCATGGGGTGAGCAATTGCCTCCAGAAGGCTTAAGAAGCTTTGGCTATTCTTTAGGTTTAATAAATGTTGATAACGCTGCCTTTGCAAAGGATGACGTTTCTCGACGGGCCATTTTGAATTTCTCTGGTGAAGATAGCCTCCATTTGTGGACAGCAAATGAATATAGAAAATTCTTAGGCTTAAAAGAAATAACGGCTAAAAATTATCCTGGTTCTTACTATCTTCGAGAAGCGGATGCGACCTTTGCTCTTTTTCGTTTTTATACTTCCTCTTTGGAGAAGAATAATAAGATTACAAGAATTCCTTTTCATTCTGTAAGAGTCGGTAATTTTCCGGAAGGGTTCTTTAAGGACAAAATTGTTTTGGTAGGACCTAGTTATATCAGTAATGCTAGCGACTATGTACTTACTCCTTTTGATAAGGAGAATTTTCGTAGTTCAAAATTATCAATGCATGCAATAATTATTCAATCCCTAATTCAGGGTAAGACTGTTTACCGTTTATCAAAAACATTCACTTATGTGATTTGCATAATAATCGCCGTCTTTTTATCCTTCATGATCTCATGGTTAAAACCAACGCATGGCCTTCTTATTACGGTTGGAGTGATGCTTGGCTCTCTACTAATGGCCTATTTACTTTTTGTCGTCGCTGGCATTTGGCTTTATGTAACCCATTTGGTTTTAGCGGTCTTTGTTGTCTATTATATTTGGGTACCTTTTCGCGCCATCGGTGAGTATCAGAGAAGATTTGCAATTCAGGAAGAAACTAAACTTTTAAAAAAGGTGGAAAATCTTAAGCAAAATTTTATCAGCCTTATGAGCCATGACTTGAAAACCCCAGTAGCAAAAATAGCAGGCCTTGCAGATAATATGCTTACCCAGAGACAATTTTCAAATAATGATGGTGAGAGAAACCTACGCTCAATAGTTGACTCTACAAAAGAGCTAAATAAGTTCATAACAAGTATTTTGGATCTTACAAAGATTGAGTCTCGCAATCTCACTTTAAATATGAACAGCAAGGATATTAATACAACAATCGAACAGGTTGTTCTAAACCTTAGGTTTGAGGCCAGTCGCAAAGATATTACTGTTAATATGAACCTAGGCCCCCTATATCCAATCCAGTATGATCCAAATTTGATGAATAGGGTTCTTTCTAACTTGATTGAAAATGCCATTAAGTATTCGGGAGAAGGCTCTACAGTCGATGTCGAGACAAGTGATGATGAAAAGTGGGTCTATATAAAGATTAAAGATAATGGAGTTGGGATACCTCCAGGTGATATCGAGAATATTTTTGAGAAATTTTATCGGGTAAAGAATGACGCAAGTCATTCTATTAAAGGAACGGGGCTCGGTTTATATTTAGTAAAGTATTTCGTAGAACTTCATGGCGGTACTATTATTGTTTCAAGTGATTTGGGACAGGGAACTCAATTTCAGATAAAATTGAAAAACGAATAATCCATTATTGGGAGATAGTTTATGCACAAAGTCTTAGTTGTTGATGACGATAAAGTTTTACAGGACTCCGTAAAGCAAGCTCTCGAGTATCACCACTTCTTTGTTGATACTGCAGATAATGGTCGTGAGGCTTTAAATAAAGTAACGGCAGAGAAGTATGATCTGGTTGTTATGGACGTCAATATGCCAGAGATGGATGGAATTGAAGCTCTTGAACAAATAAAAAAGTTTAATCCCTCAATAATCGTTCTAATTCTTACGGCTTACTCGAATGTTGGGGATGCTGTTAAGGCCGTTAAGCTTGGTGCATTCAATTATCTGGAAAAACCAATAACTTCTGACAACCTAGTTGCTCTTATAAAAAGAGCACTTAAGGCAAGAAGTTTAGTTGAAACATCAAAGTTCTCCGCCCCAACCTTAAGCCTTGGTAACGATGATAAGTTTGTTGGTGAATCTGACGAAATGGTAAAGGTTTTTAATGTTATCTCTAAGCTTGCTCAAGTTAATACCCCAGTTTTAATTAGAGGTGAGTCTGGTACAGGTAAGGAATTGGTTGCAAAGGCAATTCATTACAATGGGCCACGTAAGGACGAACGTTTTGTAACAATCAACTTAGCTGCTGTTCCTGATAGTTTGATTGAATCAGAACTTTTCGGTCATGAAAAAGGCGCCTTTACAGGCGCAACAGAGAGAAAAATTGGTAAATTTCAGTATGCTGATGGTGGGACGATCTTTCTCGATGAAATCGGAGATATTAGTGCAACGATGCAGGTAAAATTGCTAAGAGTTCTTCAAGAGAAATCGTTTACTCCGGTGGGTTCTAATAGAGATGTTAAGGTCGATGTCAGAGTAATAGCGGCCTCCCATAAGCCATTTGAAAAGATGATAAAAGAAGGGGACTTTAGAGAAGACCTTTTTTACAGGCTAAATGTTCTCCCCGTTTACTTGCCACCACTGAGAGAAAGAGTTTCAGATATTCCCTATTTAATAGATTACTATGTCTCCTACTTCAACAGTCTTCATAACCTAGAGATTAAAGGTGTTAATGATGAGTCTTTGAAGATCTTGTCTGCTTACGGCTGGCCAGGAAATATTAGAGAGCTAAGAAATGTAATAGAGCACGCCTTCATTATTGAATCGACAGATCACATACGACCAGGATCTTTACCTGATACCGTAAGAAAAGGATCTGTGGATGAGGGACTTTCAGAAGACTCTGAGGACGAAACGTCGCGAATCGACTTTAAAGGAATTAGGGAGTCTGTTCTTGATAGGGATATGAGTGATGAGGATGTTAATAAGTATCAATTCACATTTGCTCAGTTAACTGAAGATAATGGCATTAAAATGGACTTTCAAATTGCAAAAGATCTGTTTGAAAAAGAGTTTATTGTCCAGGCCTTAAAGTTAAATAAAGGTAAAATCAATCAAACAGCATTAAAGGCAAATATTCCTAAAAAAACGCTGTTAAGAAAAATTGAAAAATACGAGATTAACCCTAAAGAATTTTATTAATGAATAATATTTGGAAATATAGTCTAGTGTTGGCATTTTCCATAATTTTAGATCAACTAATAAAAGGTACATCTCAAAGTCTAATTTTAGAAGATGGAGGAGTGTCTCCACTGATAGGGGACATCTTCTTTACAAGGTTCAAAAACAGTGACTTCGTCTTTGGTTTTTCGACACCCTTTCTCAAGAGTTATCAAAACACAATCGCCATGTTTTTTTCTTTGGGAATAATTTTCTATTCCTTGAAAGCTGTCGTTAAGAATAGGAATAAGAGGCCACTTAAGGGTTGGGCTTACACTTTAATAATATCCGGATTCTTTACAAGTTGGTTAGATAGGGTTTCCCAAGGTTTTACCTTAGACTATTTAGGCCTCAAGTTTCACGACACAATGTTTGCCTTTAGCCTTGGCGACATAATGACCGTTCTAGGCATCTTGATGATAACCGTTCTTGAGACAAGGGAAAGGCTTCTTTGAGAGCGATACTTTTTCATCTTTTTGGAGAACCTATCTTTAGCTACCCCTTGTTAATGGGGTTTGGATGGGGCATCGGTTTTAATTATACATCCCTACTTTGGCAAAGATTCGACTTAAAAAAGAAAGAATTATGGCAGTTATTTCTAGGTTCTTTTCTTTTTGGATGGATAGGGGCCAAGGTCTTCTTTCTTATATTTTCTGCACCAGAGCTTGCCCTTCATTATGGCAGCGAGGTTAACTTCTGGTTGGGAGGCGGTTTTGTTTTCTATGGCGGGTTAGTTTTTGCAACCATCTATTCTCTTCTTTTCGTGCGACTTAAAATGAATTCTAAATTTGATGTCTTAGGAATCATAACCCCTGGTCTTGCGCTTGGGCATGCCATAGGCCGTGTGGGCTGTTTCTTGGCAGGGTGCTGCTATGGAGATCACTGTGACCTGCCTATTGGTGTAATGGTAAAGGGTGTGCCACGTCACCCGGTCCAACTTTATGAAGTTGTGGGTCTGGTTATTTTATTTTTTGTCTTAAGAAAACAGGTTCTCAACAAATTGCCTGGACGGGCACTTTTGACTTACCCGTTAGGCTACGGTGTTCTGAGGTTTATTTTAGAGCTCTTTCGGGGGGATGCTATTAGAGGCCTGTATGCAGGACTATCAACATCTCAATGGGTAAGTATATTAATGGTCTTACTAAGCGGAATCTTGCTTGTACGAAAGACTAGCTCTCGCTAGTTTCGCTTTCTTCTTCTTTGGCGGGCGCGGGCTCAAGACTTAAGTTTTCTTCTTGTAGCACTTTATTAAGGCTGTCTTGAGTTACATAAAGCTCAGATTTTAAAGTTTCATTACCCCAAGCAATAAAGGAGTCATTATGCTCGTACATTGTGATCGTTTCCCAAGGGCAATCTTGAGAGCAGTTTTGACAGCCGATACACCGCGCAATGTCAATTTCTACGGTTTGTAGAAAGCTAGGGTTTGAAGCTTCAGGGCCAGGAACCAATTCAATTGAGTCAACGGGACAGCCTGCAATACACACCTCACAGCCTGTGCAGCCACCCTGGTGGACTACAGCAATAAGCTTAGGGGGTTTCTTTCCCTTTCTCTTGGGCTTAAAACGTGCCGTGTGAAAAGGGTTTTCAACAAGAACTTCTCTATCTTCGTTTTGGTCGCTCATAGGTAAAACCTGTTAATTCGCTAGTTTAACCGCATTCTATACTATAGATGCGACAGAACAAAGCAGTTTTGCTTCGACTTTTTTTAAGCTATATTGGCTGAGCTGTAAATATCCATATTTCAAAGATTTGAGAAGCTAAAGCTCAGACTTTGATAAAAGAAATAGAGGAAACAAATGAAAAAGCTCCGATTTGTCACCGCTGCTAGCTTATTTGATGGTCATGACGTCTCAATAAATATTATGAGAAGGCTTCTGCAGTCTAAAGGTGTTGAGGTCATTCATCTAGGTCACAATCGCTCAGCTCAGGAAGTTGTCGATGCCTGCTTGCAAGAAGATGCCCATGCTGTCGCTCTATCATCCTATCAGGGTGGTCACATGGAGTACTTTACCTACATTAGGGAGTTGCTCGATGAGGCCGGCGCAAAGGATGTACGGATTTTTGGTGGTGGTGGTGGAGTAATCACTCCAAGTGAAATCAAAGAGCTTCATAAAAGAGGAATTAATAAGATTTACTCACCTGAAGATGGAATGAAGTTAGGCCTCGTAGGCATTATTGATGACATGATTGAAAGAGCAACATATTCAACAACAGAAAATGTAGACTTTAAAAAATTAGAAGGAAAGTCACTTTCCAGTGTTGAAATTGCTAAGGTTGTTTCTGCGATTGAAAACACCGGAGAGTCACCAGTAAGTTTTAAAGAAAAAAATATACCTGTTCTCGGTATCACTGGGACGGGGGGCGCTGGTAAATCATCTCTCGTTGATGAGCTTCTCCTTCGCTTCAACAGATATTATAAAGATGCCAAAATAGCATTAATATCTGTAGACCCCACAAAGAAAAAAACTCAAGGTGCATTACTTGGGGATAGGATTCGTCTGGGTTCTGCAACTTATGATCAATTCTTTATTCGATCTCTGGCCACAAGAGATTCAAAAACAGAGTTGAGTCCAGAAATTAAAAAGGTCGTCTCATTTTTAAAGTCACAAGATTTTTCTTTTATTATGGTGGAAACTTCTGGGATCGGGCAGGCCTCTGATGAGATTACCCAGGTTGCGGATAAGTGCATTTATGTGATGACTCCTGAATATGGTGCTGCGACACAATTAGAAAAAATTGAAATGCTTGAGTCGGCAGACTTTATAGTTTTAAATAAATTTGAGAAACCTCGATCTGAGGATGCATTCAGAGATATCAGAAAGCAATATCGAAGAAATAAGGGATTGTTTGCGGGTCATCCTGGTTCACCTGAGGATGAAGACCTTCCTGTATTTGGTACAATGGCCTCAAACTTCAATGATAGTGGCGTAAATGCTCTTTTTTACGCCTTAGCAAAGTCATTAGATTTTAATACAGATGAAGTAAAAAACCTGCCGATTGAAAAACTCCCCAAAATAAAAGGAAGTATAATTGGACCTGAGCGTACGTTGTATTTGAGAGAGATAGCAAATACCTTAAAGGACTATAATAACGAGACAATGAGAAGAGTTGAGTTGTTAAAAGACTACGAAGCTCTTGAAAAAGTTTCCAGCCTTATGCCAGAAGATAAGGCAATTGATGAGAAACTAAAAGAAGTAAAAGAACACTTAGGCTCTGAAACACTTAAGGAAGTTGAATCCTTTTTTGAGTTAAGAAAACAATATCAATCTGGAGAATTCTCTTATTCTGTCAGAGGAAAAGAATTTAAAGTAAAAACAAAGGACACGTCACTTTCAGGAAATGATGTTCCAAAGGTTGCATTACCTCAATCAAGTAATTTGGCAGAAATCTATAAGTATCAAAGAACTTGTAATGTACCAGGGTTTTTTCCTTATGGAGCAGGGATATTTCCTTTTAAAAGAGCGGATGAAGAACCAAAGAGAATGTTTGCAGGTGAGGGTGGTCCTTATCGAACGAATAAAAGATTTCACTATCTCTCTAAAGATGATCCTGCAAAAAGACTTTCTACGGCCTTTGACTCAGTAACTTTATATGGAGAAGATCCAGATAAAAGACCGGATATCTTTGGTAAAATTGGAGAGGCCGGAGTTTCAATTGCAACACTTGATGACATGCAGGCCCTGTATGAAGGGTTCGACCTAACAAGCCCTAACACATCAGTTTCCATGACGATAAATGGTCCCGCACCAATTATCTTGGCCCTCTATATGAACACCGCCATAAAACAAAAGCTGACTGGCGATGAGTTCTGGAACGAGGAGAAAAGAGTTGAGATAATGCAGCAGGTGAGAGGAACTGTTCAGGCAGATATTCTCAAGGAAGACCAAGCACAAAATACTTGCATCTTCTCTTTAGAGTTTTCTCTGAAGTTGATGGGTGATATTCAGGAATACTTTTGTAAAAATGCAATTAAAAATTATTACTCAGTTTCTATTAGTGGTTACCATATTGCAGAAGCTGGTGCGAACCCTATTACCCAAACCGCATTCACTCTCTCAAATGGTTTCACCTACGTTGAATATTACTTAAGTCGGGGTATGAAGATAGATGACTTTGCAACCAACTTGAGTTTCTTCTTCAGTAATGGCCTAGATCCGGAATATGCTGTGATTGGAAGAGTTGCGCGTAAGATATGGGCCGTAACCTTAAGAGATAAATACGGGGCAAACGATAAATCACAAAAGTTTAAATACCACATTCAGACCTCTGGCCGGTCTCTACATGCGCAAGAGATTGACTTTAATGACATAAGAACCACCCTACAGGCCTATCTCGCACTGTCAGACAACTGTAATAGTCTTCATACGAATGCTTATGATGAAGCAATTACGACTCCAACAGAAGAGAGTGTAAGAAGGGCCATGGCAATTCAGATGATCATAAATCGTGAATTTGGAATGAATAAAACAGATAATCCAATGCAAGGCTCATATTTAGTCGAAGAACTTTCCACAATTGTAGAAGAAACTATTCTTGCAGAGTTTGAGAGAATCTCTGATAAAGGTGGGGTTCTGGGTGCAATGGAAAGTATGTACCAAAGAGGAAAGATTCAAGAAGAGTCTCTCTATTACGAAACATTAAAGGATACTGGAGAGTTACCTATAATTGGAGTTAACACTTACTTGTCTCCAAATATAGATGAGCAAATGCAACAGGAAATCGAAATTTCTCGTTGTTCTGATAAAGAAAAACAAGAGCAGATTACACGCTTAGAAAGTTTTAAAGATAGAAATAACGATAAAACTGAAGAAGCATTAGCATCTTTGAAAACAGCAGTTTTAAATAATGACAACGTGTTTAAGGAGTTATTAAAGACAGTGAACTACTGTTCTCTTGGACAAATAACTAACCTTCTCTTTGAGGTTGGTGGTCGTTATAGAAGGAATATGTAATGTCAAAGAAGTCTAATATTTACACCAAAATGGGTGACAATGGTGAGACAGGTCTCGTTGGTGGAACCCGTATTTCAAAATCAGATGCAAGAATTGATCTATACGGAGAGGTAGATGAGCTTAACTCTTGGATAGGGGTGGCCATCGCTAATCTAAGTGAAGGTGATTTTGAAGAAGAAATTACCTATTTAAAGAAAGTTCAGTGTTATCTCTTTGATCTTGGAAGTAATCTGGCCTGTGAGGCCGACCAGCGAGAAAACTTTAAGCTTCCAACATTAAGTGAAACGGTAATAGAAGAATTGGAAAGTAAAATTGATACACTTGATTCTATGAACCCTAAGCTCACTACATTCATATTGCCCGGAGGAAGCCAGTCGTCAGCGTCCTTACATTTATGCCGGACGGTATGCAGAAAAATTGAAAGAAAGATGATTCAATTTCGTATTGATCATGAGGAAGAACTTCCAATTCACGCGGCACCATTCATGAATCGCATGAGTGATTTCTTTTTTGTGCTAGCTCGTTATGTAAATGTAAAGTTAGGAGTAACCGAGGTTCCTTGGAGGCCACAAAGGTAATTACTTTTTAAATATACCTTTCAGCTTTCCAAGAAGGCCTTCTGTGTCTTTTTCAGGGCCTTTGACAACTTTCTTCTTTCGACTAACTTTTTTAGCGGCCTTTTTATCAGCTTTAAGTTCTAAATCTTCTTCAGGTAAACTTTCTTTCTTGGCCTTTGGGGGAAGTTCCTCTTGGTGGTCATCCGATGCACTGGGAGTTGCTGTCATTGTGCTTTCATCAATTTCTTTTTTACGTCTAATTTTAGCAAGAAGAGTTTTTTGACGACTTTGACCGAATTCATCTTCTTCAAAGTCATCTACACCTTCGACCTGAGAGCCGAGGCGAACAAAGGTTACATTGGTTCTCTCAAAATCCCGTTTATGTAACGCAAGTTCCTTTGCTGTCATTTCACTATCGTCGAGTTGTATTTTTACTTTTCCGATCTGAACAAAATCTTCTAGGTAAAGAAAGGTTTCCTGAATTTTGTTGCCATTTAAATAGGTTCCATTAGTGGTATCGAGGTCTTTAATAACAACACGTGAATCGGAGTTGATTTTTACAACAAGGTGTTTGCCGCTGATCATCGAGTCATTTAGGGGAAGGTGGCACTTGGAGGATCGCCCCATAAAAAAGGGCTTAGGGGTCAGTCGAACCCTATTCTCTTCATTTCCTTCTGTGATAATTAAGTATATTGCCATAATCTCATCTGATTTCAATATTATAGGTCATCTTTGACGTAGACAAAATTTTGGATTTGGATTGAGATAAATTTGCCGGTATTATGGTATGTTATAAATAGGTTAAAAATAGTCTTATTTTAAAAGGAAGTGGCACAAAAATGAGTGATAATAGCAATTTGGTAATTTTAACGGATAAAGCTGTAGACCAGGTAAAGTCCATCTTCGCTTCTGAAGGCAAGGGCGAAGAGTATGGGGTAAGGCTAGGTGTCGTTGGTGGGGGCTGTTCAGGGCTATCTTACAACATTGATTTCGATACTCAGAATGAGAAAGACAATATTCTAGAATTTAATGGGGTAAAGGTATTTATCGACCTAAAGTCTTCAATCTATTTGAAAGGCGTAACGCTAGATTTTAAAGACGGACTAAACGGAAAAGGTTTTGTCTTTATTAATCCAAACGCTAGCAATACATGTGGTTGTGGCGAATCTTTTTCAGTTTAGATGTCGCTTTATAACTTAGTAGAGAATACGACCTATTCGTTAAATGAAGAAAATGATCTTTTTCTGGTCTCTGGTATGGACGCTGAGCGGTTCTTGAGTGGTCAGTTAACAAACAATATCAGTATATTAGAAAATCACAGGTTTCAATTACAGGCCAGACTTGATCGAGGAGGCAAACTAAAAGCCTTCTTTTATTTATTAAAAGCGGAAAAAGACTTTTACCTCTTGGTCTCTAAGGAATTTTCAAAAAACCTAATTGAAGATTTGAATAAATATATAATCATGGATGACGTAGAAATCGGGTTAGCTGAACAAAAGGTTTGGTTACTTTTCACATCATATGAAGACCCTGCCTCAGAGTATAACTTAACAAGTCACTTTAAGGGGGCATATGGCTTTTATCCAACAGTTCTTACTTTCTGTGAACCAAAGCACGCCAAGAGAATGGATAAGGAACAATTTAGAAAAATAAGTTTAATGCAGGGAGAGCCTGTAATAAATATTACAGCGAAACTAGATACATTAGTGACAGACACTATTGTAAATTTAACTGGTGTCTCTCTTGAAAAGGGTTGCTTTTTAGGCCAAGAGACTGTTTCTAAGATTGAGACGAGAAGGGGAGGAGCATACTTTCCCGTAAGCTTAAAATTATCTAAAGAAGATTACGATAAGGTTGAATCTCAAAATATTCTAAAAATTGAAGATCGAAAAGTTGGCGAGGTTATTTGGAAGGGCATCTTTAATGATGACCAGATAATTTTAGCGAGTTTAATAAGGGATTACCGCGTCGATAAAAGAAAGTTGGTACTAAATTGTAACGAGATTGAAATAAAGGCCGAGGTTAATTATTTACCTTATTTTCCTGCCTTCTTAAAGAAAGACTTAGTTGATGACTTATATGAAAAAGCTGTAAAAACTTTTCATCAAAATAAAGAAGAAGAAGCAGTCTCCCAGTTTGAGGAAATATTAAAGATTGATCCTTTGAATGAAGATAGCTTCGAGGCCATTGGTGTAATCTTTGGAAGAATGGAGAAGTATATTGAGGGTATAACCTTCATGGATAAGGTCCTTAGCGCAAATCCAGACAGTGTTATGGCCCATACAAATAAAAGTCTTTTTTATATGAGAATGGGCGAAATTGAAAAAGCAGAAGAAGAGAAAGCTCAGGCGACCGTTAAGAGCTTTGGCTCTTTTGGAAAGGAAGCTGAAAAAAAACGAAAAAAGGAAGAGTTTAAAAAACAGGAGCTCGCTGAAATTGAGCGTCGCTTTGATATGTTTAACCAGGTCCTTGAGATTGACCCAGAGGATAGCTTAGCTAATTACGGATTAGCGGATATTTTCTTTCAAAGAGGCGAGCCTAAAAAATCAATTCCTTTACTTGAAAAGGTTTTATCGGAAAATGAGAAGTATTCTGTAGGTTACCTATTGCTAGGGAAGTGTTATTTGGAGTTAGATCAGCTTGATCAGGCCAGAGAGGTATTTGAAAAAGGAATTAGTATTGCCTCAACACAGGGTGATCTGATGCCCGCCAATGAGATGCAGGCAAAACTTACTGCTTTGAGTTGAGCTCTTTCTCAAGAGCATCAAGGCGCTCTCTAGTAACAGTAGAAACCTTAGAATAAACAAGTTTCTCTTTATCTTTATCACTCTTAATTTCGCTAATGATTAGATTGTAAATCTCCATACCGAGAGAAGATATTTTCTTTAATTTAAAAGCCTTTTTAATTTCAGCGTCACACCTTGTTAGTAGAAGGCTTTCTTCCAGAAATCTAAAGTGGATTTTTTCAATCTCTTCTTCCGTAAAGGATTGGGATACTGACTCATGAAAAGATAATTCTTTAAATAAGCGGTAGGCCCAGTAAAATGTTGCAACACCATGATAAAGACCCCGTATCGGGCGCAATGATCGGCGCCAGGGGCTATAAAAGATTTTGTCGTCATCTTCGAAGATTATTTCTTCTTCACCTTCGAGAATACTATTTAGGAAATGGTGACCATTCTCATGGATAAGGTCATCGGTCATATCGACAAAATCACGGTTATTCATATTGATAGAGGAATAACTGGGAAGTATCGCCATTGAGTAGCTTACGAGTTCTTTTTCATAAATTGGAACAATTACTTGAGTATACTTGGTGAGGTTTTCGAATAATTCAGGGGTAAGATCCTTAAGTGTTTTTAATGCCCTTTCAGCTTTTGTAAAATGAATATCTTCAGTTTCTCCATCTTTACGCACGCCTGATAATATTAATAGATCATGTGCTTTAAGAATGGGTTTGGGCTCAATGGATGAGATTGTCTTAACATCATCATCAACCATTACTTGAATTTTTTTCTCACTGGGAAAATGACCAATAATTGGTATGACAGTATCTTCTTTAAACCAAGGTAGAAAGTAACAGTCTTTTTCTTCTCCTAGAATAAGCATTCCATTTGCTTCCCCAATCTCTGGTGTCAGAGGATAGGAAACTGGACCATTTGGCTGCCAAGTCTTTTCTGAAATATGTAGATGAAAGAAGCTTATGATTTGAAGCTCTTGATATTCAATGACCTGATCTAGGATAGTCTGAGCATCGTATTCTTGTTCAATGAGGTGAATAACAAAACCAAGAAGGTCTGATTCGGAAAAAACTCCAACAAGTTCATTGGACTCCTCGATATCTTCTTCTTTTAAAGAAAGTGTATCGATGATCTTGTCTATTAAGTTAAGCCAGTAAAATTTTAAAGGATGATATGAGTTAAGCTCTTCTTGAAAAATAACTTCCGATAGTTCTTCCTGAAACTCTGGACTTAGGAAGGGGCTTTCTTCTCCATCAGATATATCTTCTCTTAATTCTGATAAGAATTGATTGTAGCTATCTTCTAGATTTAAGTGATTTTTTTTAAAAATGCTGTTTTGTGACAGCAGAGCTGGAAAGGACATATCGTTCTCAATTAAAAAGTGGCTGGGGTGGCCGGATTCGAACCGGCGACCAATAGATTAACAGTCTACTGCGCTACCGCTGCGCCACACCCCAATCCATTTTCATGAGCTTTCTTTTATAAAAGAGTTATGGAATGTTGTCCACCAGTAAATGGTGGGAATTATTCAGCCTATATCGTTAAGTTGTTGATTTTCCTTGTAGCTGATTAAAATGCTCAAGTAATTTCTAGTCCTGACCGATTAGTAAGTGAGGTCTTATGGAATTTCGTGGTCAATTAATAAAGAACTTATTGAGGGTGTTAACGCCAGAGGAAATCTCTGAATTAACTACCTCGTCATCGGATAAAAAGAAAATAGGGCTCTCTCTTCTATTGTCTTCAGATTTGCGTGGTGAGAACTATCAAGATGTAATGGACAACCTTCAGTTTGCTGAAACCTCTAGACATAATCACGATGGCGAAAGTGGTGAGGCAAAAATTCTTCCATTTGATGAAGAGGCGCCAGAGGAAAAATTTGTAGCTCAGGTCGGCCAAAGGGTTCATTCACTTTTACAAGAGTACGGTAAAGTATTTGAAGAGCTAGACAAGAAAGTTTTAGGAGCAAAAAGGTTTCCCAAGAGAAAGTCGCACGGCTCGCGACAGCAAACAAGTAGCTTGATTTTAGAACAAAAGAAAAAACTATTTGAATCTTATAGCAAAATAAAATCTAAAGAAGTCTTAAGCTTATATCGCACAAACAATGAAGTAGATCTTACGAAGAAAAAGGGTTCGGAAGAAGATCTTTCTTTTTCATCAAAGCTCGGTGTTCTAGTTAACAAAAAACAAGCCTAAATATCGATGCCCTTAATGGAGCTAATTCCTTGAGGTAAAACAGACTGCATTTGCAGACTGGCCTTTTGCAAAACACAACTGTCTATCATTGCTACTGCGGCAGGATGATAGTTTCCAGAATTTTTCAGTCCACCAAAAGGAAGTTTTGGGCTGGCTCCACATGTAGAACGGTTCCAATTTATTAATCCAGCATCAATTTCTTCAAAGCACTTCTTAAATAAAGCTTCGTCATTCGTGAAGACGCCAGCGGCAAGACCGTATTCGGTAGCATTGGCTATATCAATAGCTTCCTCGATTTCTTTATATTTAACAAAAGTACAGTTAGGTCCAAATATTTCACTTTGCAAAAAGAGAGAATCCTCTTTCCAGCTCTCACTGTAATGGATGGAGGGGCTAACGTAGTAACCATTATGCTTTTTGCTAATTTGCTTGCCTCTCATGACTTCATCAAAACCTTCTCGTTTTGCCATTCCCATATAGAGAAGATAGCTATCGACTGACCTTTGGTCTACAAGTGGCCCCATGAATGGTTCTTTCTCATAATCGATAGGATGATCAACGATAATCTTCTTGCTGATTTTATGAAATTTATCAATAAACTCTTCTGCTATATTTTCATGAATGGCAATAATGCTGTTAGATGTGCATCGCTGACCACTCGTTAGATAGCATGCTTTTAATAGTTCTTCTAATGCGACATCTAGGTTGGCATCATGGTGCAAAATGCCTGGATTTTTCCCACCAAGCTCGAGTGCAACAAGCTTACTCAAATCTTGATGTGTGGATTTTAATACCTCAAGGCCGACTTCTTTACTTCCAGTAAAATAAACACCTTTAATTTCTTTATAGGTTAAAAGTCGTCTTGCGATTTCTCCGCCACCCTGAATAAGATTAACAACACCATTAGGGAAGCCTGCTTCATGAAAACAGTCAATAAGTAACTGGGCGCTGTAGGCAGTCTTCTCAGATGGTTTAAAGATCACAGAGTTGCCAGTAATAAGGGCACTTAATATTTGTGTGTTGGCCAGGTGACAGGGAAAATTAAAGGGTCCAATGATAAGAGCAGGGCCTAGGCTTCTGTAAGCAAGGGCGCCTTTTATACCAGGCATGATATTTTCAAACTCCTGATCTCTAACTCTTGGCAGGCTGTCATTTATGGTGACATCGACTTTTCCAACAACGCTATTGGCTTCCCCGAGAGCTTCCCAGAGTGGCTTTCCCATTTCTAGGGAAATCGCACGTGCAATCTCATCTTTGCGTGCAATGACTTGTTCTTGATATTTTTTTAGGAAACCAATTCTTTCATCAATTGTAATCCTTTTCCAAAACTTATGGCCCTCGACTGCACTTTCAACAACGCTCTCTACTTGGCCGTAAGCAATGGGCATTTCCCATAGTGTTGTATCTGTATCAGCAGGACACTCTCTTTTGATAAAGTGCTCAACACCATCGGTTCCTTTTAGGCTAGTTTGATTATATTTTCCGAAGTAATAATTACCTTTGATTTTGAATTTCATAATTTTCCTTAGTATTTGAATCCAGTGCCGTCTTTATTGTCTAAAAGTTTAAAATCTTTCTTTTTAATGAGTAACTTTTCACCCTTGGACTTTCCCTTAAAGAGGGGAGAGTAAAAGTTAAAATTTTCATGAGGAATATTAACTATAAAGAGTTGTTCTTCAACTTCTTTTCCCTCGACGAGTTTATATTTTTCTATATTTTGAATTAAAGATATATCTTCAACATTCGCTCTATAATGTGGCCCACCGTCAAAAGGGTCAACCTCTTCAGCATAGTAAAACCCGATGCTCTCTAGCATACGCTTTACGGGCAGTGTTTGTTCCCCGACTTTTCCGATGGCATCTCGAGCGTCTACTGGCAGGAGGGCTTCATAAATAGTGTCTTTTGGAAATAAGGAGAGAATGAACTCTTTGTTCTTTCGTGAGAGTAAATCAGCTTCGTGATAATCAATATTTAAAAATTTCCGACCAATCGCTTCCCAGAGAGGTGATTTTCCCTTGTCATCAAATGGAGGCATAAGCTCAACGTGAATTGTACTTGTAAATAATTGGGGATTGAGAGCTATAAAAAGAAAGCGACTAAACGAAAGGGCCTTTCCAAGCTTTAACGGATGACCCCTGTAGGCAGGATCTAAAACAAGCCCACCAATTTCTGTAAAACCATCGCTTGTGTATCCAAACTTAAGGGTGCCATGGATAAAGCCTGTATTTAGAGATTTACTATATTTGTGTTCTTGACCTACTTTTAAATAAAAATGGGGCTCTTTGCTTGTTCCATGCTTTCCGTGAATAAGAGAGAGGCCAGCAACTTTGTTTAACTCAGTATCTTCACAAACAAATATGAAAAGATTGTCTTCTTTATTAATAGACGGTTTTTGAAATGAACTTTGTGAGTGTTTAATCATTTCCTTGAGGACATTTTTATCCTGAGGGATATTAATAAACTGCATTAATTGGCTTAGCTCAAAGATTTCATCTAAATCATTTTCAACAACATTTCTGATTAGGAACATTTTGACTCCTCTAGGTAGTCGAATATTGTTGAAAGAATTCCTTCATTAAAACTTAAAGGAAAAATAAGTCTTTTGTTGTCGAACCTAAGCCTAGAGTTTTTAGGATTCTCCTTTAGATTAAGAATCAGTCCATTATTACTTTTATAGAGGAGACTTTTCTTATAAGTAGAATAAATAGTTTCCTCTCTATTTTTAATAAGTCCATTTTCACCATAAAAACCAGCTTCACTAAGAAAGCGAATAATGGAAGAGCTGACTTCAAGATTAAGAGCACTCCTCAAACCACTGAATTCTTTTGGACTGATACTTATGCCTATATCTTCGGGTAAAATGCTTTTAAGGACGATCGTCTCCCCCTTTTTAATAGCATCTAAATGTCTTGTATCTAAAAAATCGATAGTTCGACCTGGCAAATAGTCATCACTCTTTTCTTCAGTCCCAATGTCCACAAGATGGATCTTGATTCCTATTATATCGCTGAGCTGATCTTGAATTTTGTCGATAGCATTAAGGCGCATATTCTTTTCAAGAAATAAGTTCCCTGATATTGCACATTTCAGTGTGGCCTTTATGATTACTGGATGCGAATGACCAAGTAATCCACATTGACCACTGAGGTCAATAGTTTCCGAGCCGTCAGGATTGCGACTAAGAGGGCCCCTGCTGGTTGGTATAATAGAATTTTCAAAGGAAATGGAGTTACCAGCTTTAACTTCATTTAAAACTAAAGTGAATAGTTGATGTGTAAGGTCTTCTATTGCCGACATAAGAACCTAATTTTGCTTACTTGAACTCTTAATGAGCGCCTACGATAATAATAACATGGCTAATTCAAAAGCAGATGAAATATTAAAAGAGGCACAACAATTTTATGTCAATAAGGACTATGATTCAGCCCTTAGTGTCATTAGAAAAGGTAAGGGAAATTTAAGCCCCGGTCTTTTTCACTATAATCTTGGTTCTATATATTTAAAAAAGGGCGAATTAGGGCCAGCTAGGCTTCACCTTGAGAAAGCTAAGCTAAGTGACTTTAATTATCCGATGCTGTGGAAAAACTTAAAATATATAAAAAGCCAGTCTCAGGTTTTTGACCCTACTAAATCAAAGGATATCCAAGAGGTATTTGTTGGCAAGGCATTAGACCTTCCAGACTCAATGGTCCTCATTGCAACCCTCATGGTTATTGTGGTTTTGCTAGGGCTTTTTAGAAAGGGCATCGTCTTATCGAAAAAGTACCTTCTTGTTGCTATCGTTCTCTCTGCATTGCCTCTAGGATCAATCTTTTTTATAAAGAAAGGTTACAACTACGCAGTTGCTTTAAAGCCAGTTCGTGTTTACGAAGGTCCATCAAAAATCTATCCTGACTTTGGAGAAATAGCTCCCGGAAGCCGAGTTGTCGTGGGGAGGTTCCATGATAACTGGTACTATGTTTTATCACCGAGTGATCTTTCGGGTTGGGTTGAAAAAGTAAATCTTGCTTTTTATTAAGGTGTTTCTATGAGTTATGAAGAAGAAATTAATAAAAATATACAAGAGAATAAAAAGCTTCCAGAGAAACTCGAAATATCTGTTCTTAGATATTTTTGGCAATCGAATCCACTAATTGGTAAGACCAAAGATTCGATACCTAGATTCTTGAGAAACATTGATGTTTTAAATAACTTTTCAGAAAATGAATTAAGAATCTTGGCTAAATTCTTACACTTAAGAAAGTTTCAGCCTGGTGAAGTTATCTTTAAACAAGGTGACCTCGGGGTAGGCTTTTACCTTCTCTATAGTGGATACGCTGACATTATCGTTGAATCAAATGAAGAGGATGAGAATGGAAGACTTGATTCAAAGCATATCTTGACGCTCGAAAAGTCAGATTACTTCGGTGAACTGGCCTTGCTTCAGGAAATAAGCATAAGAAATGCCTCAGCCGTTAGTCGACAGGGTTGTGAACTGCTTGGTTTATTTAAACCAGATATAGAGGAACTTATTAATCACCATCCCGTAATTGCTGCCAAGCTCTTACAGTCTGTAAGTCTTATTGTTGCGAATCGTCTCTTTTCACTAACAAGAGAAGTACAAGAGTTGAAATACAAGCTAAGTGCTTTAGAGAAGGAACAGGATGCCGCAGATTAATATAGTTACAAAACGCGAGCGTTTTAAACTAATATTTTTTTTTAGTATAATAATTTTGGCATTTGTGGGATTGTCCTCAATGCCTAGGGTGAGTATCCCTCTGCTTTTGGGTTATGTTATTTTTCTGATCGTTTATCCTGCAGTGCCAACATTAGAAAAACTTGGGATAAATCGAACGGGTTCTATTTGGATTGTTTTTTCGTCCCTTATCTTTTTTTCAATATATCCTTTTGTAAAAATTGTTCCTACCGTAACTGCAGAAATTGAGAATGTGCAGTATTACCTGCCAAAGATTGAGAAGTACGTAACTAAGAAGTATGAAGAAACCCGTATTGAAGTTCGGGAGAAAACAAGCTTTGAAATTGGTGATAAATACTTTTTTCAGGCCCTTGATTGGGTTAGAAAAACATCAACAAATATCTTATTAAATGTACCTAAGATTTTAGCTTCCTTCTTAGAGTGGGTTTTCTTTATACCTCTGATTATATTCTTTCTACTGAAAGACGGGAAAAGCTTTAAACGAGGAATTCTGCGGCTAACACCCAATAGTATCTTTGAGAGGTTCTACTTTCTTTCTCATCAATTTAATAAAAAATTGGGTGATTATATTTTTGCTAAATTTGTAGAGGCATCAATCGTTGGGATTACGATAACTTCGGGTTTGCTAATATTGAATGTTAGATTCGCACTACTCTTTGGACTTTTGGCAGCAGTCACAAATATTATTCCCTATGTTGGACCAGTGGTTGGCTTTATTCCTGCCTTATTATTCTCTCTGGCGGAGTATGGATCAGGTACAACTCTTGGCGCAATAATCATACTTTATGTCGTGGCCAACGCTATCGATATAGCGATTGTTTTCCCTATCCTTGTTTCTAAGGTCGTTGATTTGCATCCTTTAACTGTGGTTGTCAGTGTCATCTTGGGAAGTCAGTGGTTAGGCATGATTGGAATGGTAATTTCTATACCTTTTGCTGCTGCGTTAAAGCTTATAGCTCAAGAAGTTTATAAAGAAATTTATCAAGAATAGCGTCCTTCATTTTGACTATGGTTGTTAAAGATTGGTAAGATTGGGAAAACTCAATTTGGGGCTAATCATGCGCATTCTTTTGATCATAATGGCCTTAGTTTTTGTGCTAACTTCTTGCTCGAGCTCAAGACCTAAGGGAACAACTGAGGCTGAGGTTTTATTTAGAGAGGCCAAGGTTTTAATGGAAGCTGGCCGCTTTATTTTGGCCACAGAAAAGTTAAACCGTATTAGAAGTAAATATCCATATTCATATTACGCTACCTTTGCAGAACTTTTGGCCGCAGATGTTCTCTTCAAACAAGAAAATTACGCAGAGGCAGCAGCGGCTTACATAGTTTTTAAAGACTTTCATCCTAAGCATAAAAAATCTGACTATGTTTTATGGAAGATTGGTGAATCTTTCTTTAAACAACTACCAGAAACATTTGATCGCGATCTTTCCTCAGGCTTCGAGGCCATAAAATACTTTAAAGAATTAAAGAGAGTTCATGCGAAAAGTGAATACGCTAAAAATGCCGATGAGAGTATTGGAAAGTGTGAGGAGATGATTCGTCAGAAAGAAAAATATATTGCTGATTTTTACTTTAAGACAAAGGTCTATGATGCAGCAAGGTTCCGTTATGAAAATATTATTGAAGTATTTCAGGAGCCGAAAGTACGTGCCCACGCTATGGTTAGGGCCATCGAAGCATCATCAAAGCTAAAAGACTTAGCTTACTGTAAACACAACAAAGATGTTTATTCAGAATTAATCAAAAAAGATTATAAAGAACAACTAGATGAGGCCTTAGAAGCCTGTCTTTCTTTAAATCAATAGGGGGTTTAGTGCGCTCATTAAAAAGAAATGAAGACTATAGAAAAGCCAAAGAACTGTACGATAATCAAGAGTTAAAAAAATCGTTATTACTTTTAAACGACATTATTGAAACGGAAAAAGATGATAAAGAACTTTTGGCCCAAACCTTCTTTTTAATGGCAAACATATTTCACCTAAAGGGAGAGATTGGTAAAGCAATAAAAGCATTTAATAAGTGTCTTTCATTGGATCCATCACATACAGATGCCTCAATAAGCTTATCTGTGCTTTATAACGATATCGGCCAGTATGAGGAAGCGAAAAGAATTTTCGAGACTGCTAATAAAAGAGTTAAGTCTGGTCAAAATAATGAGTTTTTAGAAGATGGTCACATAAATAAGAAGTTTGCTTCAAAACATTTTGAACTTGCTGAAATGTACTTTACCTACAACAGACATGATGAAGCTTTATTTGAATACAATAAGGTTAAAAACTTGGATCCAAGTAATTTAGAGGTAAGGATTAAAATTGCAAAAACTTTCGCTAAGAAGAACTTTATAAATAAGGCCTTCGATGAACTTCAGTTGTTAAAAAATGAAGTGCCAAACTATCTACCTGCACGAATTGCTCTCGGTGTTCTTCTCTATGGTTGTGGAAAAATACTAGAGGCGCAGACTGAGTGGGAAAAGATTTTAACGAAAGACCCTAGAAATGAAGAAGCTCTGATGTATTTGAATCTTTCAAGGACTGCTACAGAAACTTCATTAACTTAGAAATAACTTAAAAATTAATAAAAAAAAGCCCGCAATATAAAGCGGGCTTTTTTTTTATTAATTTTTTTTAAGTGATTATGCTTCGTGAACTTTTGGCGTGCCTTCTGTTTCAGATGTTGAAGGAGTTTTAAGCACATCTGGAGTGGCAACTGTTGGGGCTTGAACATTTGTTCTAGTGCTATCGTCAGAAGCATAACTTACGATATATTTTTTAAGTTCTTTGTACATTTTGCAGCGGACTTCAAGCTTGCTGTCTTGAAGAACAATTTGTCTGGCAACCTTTGTCTTATTGTTAATGACAATAGGAGCTTTTAAGTTTGCTGACATTTCTGTAACGACTTTTGGAATTGTGAGAATTGTATAAACACTAGCATCGTTAATTGATTCTAGTTCGAGTGATGCAAGTTCAGCAGGAAGAAGTTTTACAATATACTCTGGTTGAAAAATCTTGGGTTCGATAATAGGAAATGCTGTTGATGGATCTTCAGCAGATTGAAACCAAAGGATTAATGTTTGATCGCCTGGATCAACTATAAAGAACTTTTTTAGGCTTTCAAAACCTAAGAGTCCTTCTTTAAAGACGATAACGTCTTTCTTATCGACTTCTAATTCACCAAATCGTGTTGTGTTGATTTTCACTTGCCTGCCTCCAATCAAGAACCTAGGCGGTCCCGGTAATTGATTCTAGCAGTCAATAAATCGAGATTGCAAGCGGGAATTTACTTCTTCTTAAGGTCAGAAGTGAGCTCAGATAAGCTATTTAAATCACTTTGTGAGGCTTCTGTATTTTGGTCTTGGATTGCCTGGTAGACTTCTTCTCGGTGTATTTTGGTCTCTTTAGGGGCCTTTATACCGAGTCTTACCTGCTTTCCCTTTATCTGCACCACAACAATTTTAATGTGGTCGTCAATTGCAATGCTTTCGCCTAGCTTCCGTGTCAAAACTAACATATATGTTCCTTCAATAGGATTCCGAAACCTTCCTGATTCGGTCCGAAACCTTCATATATTATCTGCCCAACTTAAAGGCAAGTAAAAAAAATAAGTTTGGTGTTTGTTGCACGTTGCAGTAACAATTGAAATGGTAAATGTAAATTTTACCTAAGAAAGTCGAGGAGTCTCTGGCTCATCATGCCTTTACTGGCCTGATAGGTTGTTTTGAGGATGTTTTGTTGGCGGGTGATGTCGCTAAATAGTTCTGTAATGTCGGCATCGACTAGGGAGCTTCGTCTGGATGACGCATTGAGTGTGTCATCTTCATTTGAGCCTTTTGAGGAGCCCACGCTGTTCATGACAGAGCCAACCTTTGTGCGCATGGTAACAAGTCGGGTTGTAGCGTCATCGAACTTTTCTAAAAGGCTTTGGGTAAATGAGGGGTCATTATTTTCTAAGGAAGATATAAGACCATCAAGTATTGAGAAAACATTTGTTCTCGTTTTGTAGTCTTCCTCGTTTGGTTCAGCTGGCACTTTTGAGGCCAGGCCTCTATCAACTCCCTCTTCGCCTTCAATTTCATCTTTCGTTTTATATTCTTCAGGTACGCCGTCCCTAGGACTTATTTCCTTAAATGGATTGGGTTGTGAGCTTGAACTATCATCACTTGAATAAAATACTTCGTAACCCGTCAAATTAATGGGAATGAAAAAGTCTTTACTGATTTCTACAGTAATTTTGCCTTGATCACCTTGGTAGTTTCCACTTTCATCAAATGGTTTCGATAATGTTTTATAACCACCAAAAAGATAGCGGTTACCAACACGACGGTTGGCAACGGAAAGAGCTTGATTCTTTAATTGTTTAATTTCATTTGAAACATTTTCACGAATATTACCGTCATAAAAATCACTGGACTGAGCAATAGCAATTTCTTTTGCCTTAACCATAATGTCTACAATTTCTTCAATGGCCTTCTCAGTAGAGTTCAAGTGAAGTTCAGCATAATCACCATTTCTTATATATTGATTGTTATCTTTAATCCTAGACTCTAAACCCATGGCCTCAACGTTACTTATTGGGTTATCGCTTGGTCGAGTAATACTTCTTAAGGTAGAGCCCTTCAGTTGAAGGTTTTCCATCTTCTTTTTTGTCTTATTAAGAGCGTACTTAATAGAATGTGTGGAGCTATTTTCAGATACTCTCGTCATCTATTACCTTTTAATTCCCAGTACCGTGTCGAACATCTCGGAGGCCACTTGCATAACCTTTGCGGCGGCGTCGTAAGCATGTTGATAGCGAACCATATTTGAAGTCTCTTCATCTAAGGAAACTCCACTAATTCTTTCCCTCACAGTATTTAGCTGGACCTTTATTCCTTCCATCTGTTCAGAGTCGAGTTTTGCTTTTCCAACCTCGACACCGACATTACCAACAGTTTTTAAAAACTCTTCTTCAATGGTTGCTGTTCCGCCCGCCATAAATTTTTCATGCTGAAGCTTTGATATTGCAAGAGAGATGCGGTTGTCACCAGGAGCGTTAGGCGAAAGTGCTGTTACGATATTTGAGATATCACTCTCAACGGCTTCACTTAGTTTAAGACTATGGATGGCGCCATCAGATCCTTTTGAAACCTCAAAAAAGTCTAAACCGGTGTCTGGGCCTTTATTGTCGTAGTCGGGAACGCTTCCGTCTGGACCTTGTTCAATTTGTCGGCTTGCATAACCACGTCTGTGGATAGCATTAACAGAATTTGCAAAATCAAAGGCCAACTGATCTGTAGTAACTTGAAGGTTACGGATGTCTTCATTACGAACGCGAATAAGAGATGATAATTTTCCACTCCTAAACTTAGGTGTAATTTTTTGAGAAGGCCGGCTTTTAAAGAATATTTCTACTGAACCATCCATTCCACTGGATGAGTCTGAAATACTCGTGCCTGCCGCTGCTAATTCTTGATATTGCCCGCCAGCAACAATTGTTCCAACACCAACGGCACTAACAACAAAATGGTTGTTGTCGTCCATATAAGTATGAACACGAAAACTTTTTGAAAGTTCACGAATAGCTAAATCTCTTTGATCTCTAAGGTCACCTGTTTCGTCACCCGAGGCTTCAAGATTTGCTATCCTTACGTTCAACTCAGTAACGTTCTTTGCTATAGCGTTGATATCCCCAATTTCACCAAGAACTTTCTGATCCATGCTTCGTGACATTGTATCGAGGGAGTCTCTGATTCTATGGAAGTCCTTTACTACGAGGTTTGCAGTATCTCGAACAACTGAACGCATGGTTTCGTTATCTGGTTGAGAAGAAAGCTCTCTAAAAGCGTTGTAAAAGCGATTGATAATATTGTTAAGACCTTCACTATCGATTTCGTTAAATATATTTTCGACTTGTCCCATTTCTTCATAGCGAAAAGTTCTGAACGTTTCGTGACTAGTCGCTTTTTGTAGTCGCTTCTCCACAAAAGGGTCGTGAGTTCTATTGATACTTCTTACTCTTGTACCGGTACCTTGAATTATTCCTGCACGATTAACGGGACTATTGGTAATCTGCTCTACCCGCTGACGTGAGTAGCCTTTCGTGTTGACGTTGGATATATTGTGCCCCGTCGTCTCTAGAGATTTCTTAGCAGCAATTAAACCTGAATTTCCAATGCCTAAAATATCAACCAATTTATTCCTACCTTAGGGGCTTAACGGAGAAACCCTTCTGGTTATAGGTGGCGTAGGATTTAACTCCCATGGCCTCCTCCCGAATTTCTCTTAAGCTGTTAATGGCTTTATTCAAAAAGACCTGGTTCTTTTTATTTTGATCTTGTATTTTTTCAATAACATCTATTAAAAGCATATTAAATCGATAGAGATGCTTACTATTGTTTTCATTTTCAAAAATCTGCATGACTTCAATGAGTTCACTAACAGAATCAACTTCTTTTTGATTGTTATCGCTAAGAAAGACGTTGAGTGAAGTGATAACTCTTTCGCGAGCTGCTTCGAGAAAGTTAATCCTTTTAATGATTTCTTGTTTTTGTGATAACACCTCTTCGAGTGCCTCAATGTCACTAGATAGAAGTAGTGCGTACTCTTCAAAAGTTTTGTCGAGTAGCTCAGTATGCGTTTCACAAAATCGACGCCATATATCAGTTACCTGAAAATAAAGGACATGGAGCTCATTCTTATCTTGTGTCATTACTTACCTCTTAAAAAAAATCAAAACTCTGAAGATAAAATCTTTTCTGCAAGAGCGTCGAAATCAACTTTATATGATCCAGCTTGTACTTGAGCCTTTAGGCGAGCAACTTTGTCGCTGTTATCTGTAGGCTGAGATTGGTCGACGGCTTTTTTAATTTTCGCAAAGTCTTTAACAGCAAGGGGAATGTCGACCTTAGCATGGCGAGCAGTCGTTGATTCGAGCTCTTTCATTCTAGCAGGAGCATTCCTTTGAATATGACTAGGATTTAGAGCTCGAGACTTTACGCTTGATTGAGGTTCTTTGCTTCTAGGAAAGAAACTTGAACGGTTTGAATTTGGATCAATTTTACTCATGATTAGCCTCCCGGCCAATGGTGATGGAAGCCTTCTCTTTCATAGTAGGCTTCAACTCTGATGGGGGACCCATCATTTCAATTTTATTTTTCTTGATTTGAGATTTCTCTTTGTGTTGATTATAAGCGGCTATTGCTTCTGGATTACGAAATTTTTCCGGATAGATTTCATCTAAAATTAGTTTTTGAATTCCAAGTCCACTATTAACTTGGGCCATGGTTTTTGCCTGTTCTTTTTGATTGAGATCTTCGTAGTAATTCATGGCAGAATCGTTATTCTCTTCGCGTCCAATGGAAGTATGCATTTGCTTCAGCATATACTCTGCAAATTGTTGTTCGATACTTTGAGCAACTTTTTTATAATCTTGAGGGACGTGTTCGAACGGATCAGAAGAGGCTTTCACTTTACTCTTCTGAGCCTTTTGACTGTGATTTTCAATATGGCTACGGTGAATTTCCAATGGCCTTCCTTTGCCTAACTTGAGAACTTTCAATCCTTGAGAGCCCCTGCCTATCGTTATTTTATCACTTTTTTGAGCAATTGTCCTGTGCCCACAAGGGGCGAAAAAATTTCATATCAAATTAGTTCAATTTCCCCAATTAAAGCACCATTTCTCTTAAGTGCCTGAAATATCGAAATAAGGTCTTCTGGTGTCGCCCCAAAGGCATTTAAACTTTTGACGAGGTCATTAAGCGTAGTCTTTTTGTCGAGTAAGTAGAATCTTTCGGGTTTACCGCTTCCTCCACCCTTGACTTCAATGGTGAGGTCACCATGGCTAACTGCTACTGGCTGAATAAGAACTTCACCTCCAGCGACGATGGTGCCTGTTCTTTCATTAATAACGATTTTCGCTTTTTGGTCACTATGGACTTTGAAGTTTTCAAGAATTGCCATTAACTGCACAACTTTTCTTTGATAGTGAACTGGAACGACCAGGTCGATAGTGGTGGCGTCCTTACTGATCGCATATTTACCACCGAGCTCCTGGTTTATCGTTTTTTCTACTCGGGCAGCTGTTGTAAAGTCTGGGTTGTTTAGACTGAGTCTTATCGATTTCTTTTCATTAAATGCGAAGTTAACCTCTTTTTCAATGGTGGCACCACTACTTATCAAACCTGTTGTAGGAAACGCTTTTCCTTTATTGAGACCACCGATTGAAATACTTCCATTTGCAACGGCGTACACTTTACCGTCGCCCCCCTTGAGAGGTGTTACTAGAAGTATTCCGCCAGCAAGAGAATTAGAGTCACCGATACTTGATACTGTAATATCAATCTTTTGTCCGATTCGACCAAAAGCGGGAAGTTTGGCGGTGACGATTACAGAAGCGACATTCTTAGAGGAAACCTCTTTTTGAGGATTAAGGCCAAGTTTTTGAAACATTCTTTTTAACGAGGAATCTACGATCTCTCCGCCGCCATCACCGGTACCATTAAGCCCGATAACAAGACCGTAGCCAATAACGGGGTTTTCTCTGACTCCCTTTATGTGGACAAGGTCCTTTAGGCGACTCATTTTCGCCAAAGAAGACAGGGAGGAAAATAGAATAATGAAGCAAATAATTTTTTTCATAATTTACCTTAAAACGACAACCTGACTCTCGAGGACTTTATTACTGTGAACGGTATCGTCGTCTAAAATATCACGACGAGAGATTAAGGCCTGAACCTCTACGACCCTCTTTCTATTTTTATATAAAACATTTTTACGACCTCTAATAAGAAGGTGGTCCTGATTAATTTCTTCTACAACAACACTTGAAATTCTGTCGTAGACTTTGTCAGAACCAGCGTCGACATCTGAGTCTTCTTCCGAAGCTTTGGCAGCTGAAGCAGGAGCTTTTTCTTTTTCTGGATCTTTTTTCTCAGCGTCTTTACCCTTCCTTTTTATAGGCGATGGATAAGCTCTTTTTAATTCTGCAGTAATCTCATTTTTAAGTTTTCCAGCTATTTTTAACAGAAGAATGTCTCCGTTGGACTTATCTTTATTTTCTGTGAATAAGAAATTATTCTTTCCTTCTGCACCAGACCACAAAGATCCATCACTAGCATTATCGGCAATATCACGTGCTTTAAACCGCTTCTTTGGTTGATTTTGTGGTTCGTACTGTCTCTTTATTGAAGGAATAATAGAGGGATTGTTTTGAGAGTTAACCATTGGTCTTCTTTGATCTCGCTGTCCTTTCCGATAAAGTGCAAATTTATCGCGCTCAATTGGGGGTGGAGCACCGTCTGCTCGATCAAACTCTCGGTGCATCTGAGAGATGTAATTTGCACAAGATGTAAAAAGGAGACATACGGATATAATTAATAGACCACGAAGATAATTCACAGTTCCACCTCAACTTTATTAAAATCTATAACTTTACCAACAATTGTTTTTTGAGTACGAGTATTTTTTAGACGAATCCTCTCTCCAAGCTTTCCTGATTGTCCTGGAATCGCAGTGCCTTCTAGAAACAAACTTTCGTTTCTAAGAATAACCGTTACTGGATTCCCCATTTTAACAAGGTTAACAGGCGTAAGATCTTGGAACCTAATAGGTTCACCCATGACTTTAGGCTTGTTGAGCTTATAAAAAATAGTTTGAGACTCGCTTGTGAAAAATTGATCCGGACGAGTGCTGTATGTGATCGTTTCTTTAAACTGTTTTGGTGAAAGAGGTTGATTGTTTACATTGAGATTCTCAAGACATACAAGAGCTTTAGTTTTGGCCGCAAGGTCCGCTTTCGCCCATAAGGCCCTATATTCACCACTAATAGGGTCCCTTAATTCTATCTTTATATTTTTATTACCAGTGTTCTTACAGAGGGAGCAATTGACACTTATTGACTGGTTCTCTTTTATAATAAATGTCGCACTATTTGTTCCAACGAAACCAGTCTTTATAAAACGCCAGTCTTTATTTTTTTCAACTCGATCATTTAAAAAGCTTTCGAGAGTGCTTATCTGAATCGCGTTTAGTACATTAACTTTAAGACCTGCTTCAATTTGGATTATTCGAGAGCTTAATGTCCCTTCAAAGTCACTCGTAAATGACTCAATTTTCTTAATAGCTTTTTTTGAACAATCTTTAAACGAAAAACTACTCATCGGTAGACTTCGAATTTTACTTTTGTCCCATAAAATTAGCTTTGGACCGCTGATGTCACACGCAAATGTTGAGCTTGTAAATATTAATAACGCAATAAAAGTCTTAAGCATATTTACCTAATAGTGTTAACGGTTTGCAAAATTTCATCAGCAACTTTCATAACTTTGGAATTCATTTCATATGCTCTTTGAGCTTTAATAAGATTGGTCATTTCACTCATTATTGATACGTTGGAGGCTTCCAGTGCTCCCTGTCTAACAATTCCGGCATTAGAATCACCTGCAATGTTTTGAACGGGAGCTCCACTAGACATTGAAGGTCTGTAGTTATTTCCACCGAGAGCTGATAATCCAGTTGGGTTTGTAAAAGTGAATATTGGTATTTGACCGACATTAACCGGCTCAACTTGGTTCTTGATAAATGCTTCAACTGTACCGGCTTCGGTAATGTTTACACTCATTGTATTGGTTGGAAATTGCAGATTGGGTATAATTGTATAGCCTTGTCTGTTAACAAGTTGACCTTGGCTATTAACATTAAAACTACCGTCTCTGGTGTACCCGATGGTTTGATCAGGCATTAAGATACCAAAAAATCCTTCACCATTAATCATTAGATCAAAAGGGCTGTTGGTAATTTGCGGAGCACCCTGACTAAACTCTCGAGTGATGCCTGAAACCCTTGTCCCACTACCAACTTGATGGCCAACATTGTGAACACTGTTATTACTTGTTCTACTGCCAGCCTCTTTAATGGTGTGGTAATGGAGGCTTTCAAACTCAGTGCGCTCTTTTTTATAACCAGTGGTATTAACGTTGGCGATATTATTGGAAATCGTGTTTACATGTGCTTCTTGTGCGGCCATACCGGTGGCGGCTGTATTGAGTGCTCTAGATAAAGCAAAAGTCTTAAGAGAGAGTAAAAGACTAAATAGAATTAAATATTTCATAATCTAAAACCTCGCTATTTCGTTGTAGGCTTTGTTCGCCATATTGTCGTAGGACTTGATTGCTCTTTGAATTGTTTCGAGCTGTCTGTGCGCCTTTATCAGGTTACTCATTTCTTCAACGGTATTTACATTCGAAAGCTCTAAGGCGCCTTGATGCACGATAGTCTTACGTTGAGATTTTAAAACATTTCTGCTGTCGTTATTTATGTAAAGAGAATTGCCTTCCTTCTTTAGGATACTTGGATCTGCAAATTCAACGATATTGATCTGGCCGACAAGATTACCGCTTTGAAAAAGCTGACCTTGATTATTAATCGTTACAGGACCTTTTTGTAGCTTAAGTACCCTTTCATTTGGGGAGGGGATTTGCTTAACAACATCGATGACTTCTTTTCCGTTACCAACCTCTGGTAGATCAACCCTTGAAAGAATTCGCATGCCGAGGTCAGTTACAACCTCACCATCCAAGTTAACAGATAAGTTTCCTTTTCTTGTGTAGCGTATTCCATTTGGTCCCAATACTTCTAAGAAGCCATTACCTTCAAGAGCAAGGTCAAAGGGGTTTCTTGTGGGCCTAATAGGTCCTTGAGAAAAATTTGTGTAAGTGCCATCGACAACAACATGGGCATTTTCAGCACCATAAGTTCTGTAAAAATCTTCCGGAGCCCACTCTTTATTAGGCAGATCAACATCCACTCCCTTTTCATAGGCAGTAAGGTGCTCTTTAAATACCGCACGATCTTTTTTAAAGGCCGTAGTATTTGCGTTAGCAACATTGTTCGCGATGGTCTCAACCTTCCGTTGTTGGGCCAAAGCGCCGGATAAAGGAACCCATAATTCTTTCAAACGCACCCTCCATGGTGGTTTTGTCTATTTACAATATAACAATAGGTGCCAATTTCTTCACACGGGAAAATTTATCCCCCTGCGTAACTAATCGATATTGTGTACAGACTTCCATTAATAGGGCACTATTTTCACTTATAAGTTAATTGGTCTGTCACTCTTGTGACGGCGCGTCAGGAGTTTTCATGACGATTAAGAAAAAAGACAGCTTTGAATCCTCTCTCCACAATTTGGAAAATATTGTCGAAGAGCTTGAGTCTAAGGATCTGGAATTAGAGCGAAGCCTTGAAATGTTTGAAAAAGGTGTTCACCTATATAAAGAGTGTAAGAAGCATTTGGAAAAGGTTGAAAAAAAGATTTCTAAGCTTTCTCAAAGTTTAGAGGAAGAGTTAATTGAAGATAGCTAAAAGGTTATTGTTAATTTCTTTGGCCCTCTCTTACTTTTCTTGTGGCCACCAGGATCCTTCTAATAGGCTTAATGATCAGTCGATGACTGTTGACTGGTCCAATGTAAACATAAAGCCTGTTCCTAAGATATTAGATCAAGCTACAACTACTGTTGGACCATTACCCCTGACTAAAAATGTCGAGATTACATCTACACCAAAGAAGGGAAGGGTTCCAACGGCCTTAATATTAGGCCCCGGAGGCTATAGGAGTTTGAGTCACATTGCTTTACTAAAAGAATTGAGACTCCAAAGCGAAGAGCCTTCAGTTATCGTTGGGCATGGACTTGCGAGCGTAATAGCAGCCTATTATGCCTTTGGGTACGAGCCAGATTATATAGAATGGAAATTTTTCAAATTTATAAATGAACTTAATGGCGAAGAGATTTTCGAAAAGGACTGGCTAGAACTAGTTAAAAAGAAGCTAGTTAATGAACTTATAGGAAATAGGGTTGAAGAAGGTCGACTGACCTTAATAATACCAACTTGGAGTGAATCTAAGCAGCGAGTTGTCTTCCACAAAAGAGGAGACCTTGGTGCCATCTTAATGGCAAATCTTGACCATAAAGGTATTTTAAATAAAGACCTCCGGCCTGCGTTTACCTTTAGAACGATTGGTGAAAAAGAAATAAAAGACCTCGGAGTAAATAGAATAATCTTTGTCGACCTCCTTATAAATGGAATTACATGGTCAAGAGGGTCGGGTTTTTTAAATGGAATTTTTGAAAAAGCTGCCTCTGTCACCTTAAAGAGTGAAGCAAAAGCGGATATAATGATTTCCTACCCATTAAAGGAATATAGAATTGATGATTTATCGCAATTAGCGGACTTAGTATTTAAAAGTAAAACAATTGCTAAAGAAAAGATTCAATCTTTAAAAAGTGAAAAGACCAACTTATGAAAAAGTATTTAATAAGATTTGTGATTGCGATAATTAGTCTAGGGATTCTCGGTGGTATTTGTGGAACCTCAATTTTAATCTTCTTTTCTTTTGATCTACCAAAGATAAGCTCACTAAATGATTATCATCCTGCGATACCCTCTAAGATCCTTTCAAGGGATGGGACAGTTCTAGCTGACCTTGGGCTTGAAAATCGTGAAGTCGCAAAGTTTGAAGAAATTCCAAGAAGAGTAATAGACGCTTTCCTATCAGCAGAGGATGACTCGTTTTATGAACACACTGGTGTGGATTATATGGGAGTGATTCGCGCTTTGATAGCAAACTTGCGGGCAGGACGAGTTGTGCAAGGGGGAAGTACCATAACTCAACAGGTGGCCAAGTCTCTACTCTTAAGTAGGGAGAGATCAATATCTAGAAAAATTAAAGACTTTCTACTTGCCCAAAGAATTGAAGAAAAGTTTACGAAGGAAGAAATCTTATATCTCTACTTAAATCAAGTGTATTTGGGGGGAGGCTATTATGGGGTAAAATCAGCATTTCAAGGATACTTTGGAAAAGCACTCTCAGAGGCCACCATCGCAGAAGCTTCCCAAGTTGCAGGTCTTTTGGTTGCACCTGGGAAATATTCACCTTATGTAAATCCAAAAAGAGCAAGAATAAGGCAACAGTATGTTTTAAGAAGGATGCACGATACTGGCAAGATCACAAAAGAGGAATACGAAAGTGCGATAGAGGAAAAGACTCAATTCAGAATTAGAAAGAACGAAAATTTTAAAGCTGGTCACTTTACTGATTGGGTACGCCAGAGAGTAGTCGCGCTAGTGGGAAAAGATAACTTCTTGGCAAACGGGTACATTGTCCAGACCTCGATTGATTATGAGCTACAAAAAAAGGCAGAAGAGGAAGTATTAAAAACGGTCAAAGAGGTCGATAAAAGACAAGGGTATAAGGGAGCGCTCTCACATATTGAACTTGAGACATTAGGTGAGTGGAGAGAGAAGTTCTTAAAAGACTTTTATAGAAATGAATCGACTTACTTTATCTTAAATAATGCAAACGAAAAAGAATATGAACTTTCATTAACCTTAGAAGAAATACAAGACATATTAGACTATCAAGAAGATTTCCGAAAAATTGTAAAAAGGAAGAGGTTTGTTCCTGGTACATCACCTAACTCCATTTTTAAAAAATATATTAAAGAGAATACAAGGTATAAAGGTGTAGTGATTTCAATCGATGATTGGGCACGAATCGTTTACGTTGATATAGGTGGTGTTATTGGGATCATTCCTTACGATGGTTTTCGATGGGCCCATGAAAGGAAAATTTCTGAAGAGAGAAACTTCTACCCTTACGTTACGAAACCTAGTTCGGTTTTGAAGACAGGGGATGTTGTTCACGTTCAGGTATTAAAAGATAGTGTTAAACTTCGAAGTCACACTAGCCAAGGGTTTGTAGAATATCTCGATAAGCAGTCTAAAGATGTAAAAAAATACCTTAATCAACAAACCTATTTAAAACTTCTTCTTGATCAGGAACCGGAAGCCGAGGGCGCTTTGGTGGCAATGAATCCTGAGAATGGTCATTTAATTTCATTGGTAGGGGGATCAGACTTTCAAAAGAGTCAGTTCAATCGTGCTATTCAATCGAAAAGGCAACCGGGCTCATCTTTTAAGCCTATTCTTTTTGCTGCGGCTCTTGAAAATGGATACACACCGGCATCAATTATAATTGATTCTCCTGAAACCCTAGGCGGAGTAGACGCGACTTTAAATTGGAAGCCTCGAAATTATGATGGAAAATTCAAGGGGCCTACGACCTTAAGAAATAGTCTTGAACAATCTCGAAATGTCCCAACTGTAAAAATAGCGAGTGATTTGGGCGTTAAAAAAATATTAGAATTTGTTGATCGAATAGGGCTAAATTCTGCCCTTGATGAAGACCTTTCGTTGGCCCTTGGTTCTTTTGGTGTGACACTGATGGACCTCGTAAGTACATATGCCATTTTTCCAAATGGTGGAAAGAGGGTTACACCGAAATCAATAATCTCTATTACTGATCGTTTTGGAAATGCTGTGCCATTTGACGAGAGTTACGAAGACCTCAAGCCTATTGAAAAAGTTGATACAGTAATGACGGAGTCCACTCCAGTTCCTGAAATTCAGGATATGGGGGAAAAAGGGGCCGAAGAAGAGATTGCTGATGAAAAGCAAAACCCATTTCTTCTCACACTGGGCGGCGATCAAGTCTATGACTCTAGGCTTGCCTATTTAATGACAAATTTACTTCGTGGAGTTGTTCTTCATGGTACTGGGAGAAGAGCAAAGTCTGTTTCTACTTTCTTAGGTGGAAAAACAGGCACAACAAATAATTATGTTGATGCTTGGTTTTTAGGATTCAGCCAAAATATAGTAACAGGTGTATGGACTGGCTTTGATGAAAACCAAACCCTAGGCTTCGGTGAAACTGGTGCAAAAGCAGCTCTGCCAACTTGGAAAGAGTTTATGGCAGCAGGTCTTAAGAAGTATGGTGAGTATGACTTTAGACCACCACTTGGAATCGTAAATGTTTTGATTGATAAGGTAACAGGTAAACCCGTAGGGCCTGGTGCTGAAAATGGATTTTTAGAATCTTTTGTTGAGGGCAGCGAGCCTGGTGGAGAGTTGGAGGTTGATGAAAACAGTCGGGATAGTGCTCCAACTGGTCCAATTTTAGAAGAAGATGACTATTATAACAATCAGTAACAACCAATTTTTTCCTATTTTTAATTAGCGTAATATTTTCATTAAAAGCTTAAAACTTTGACCGATAGGTATTAACAACCTTGTCGAGATGGTGATTAGCTTGAATAAAAATGTTGAAAAGGCGAAAAAATTTATTTTCTGGAGCTTAATGCTCTCGCTTTTCTTTCATGTGAGCTTCTTGGGGGTTATTGAGTTTAAACGCTTCGCAGACATTTCCAAGTCTCAACCAAAGCCACCAGAAAAACGAATTCGTATAGTACTTCAAAGCAATAAAAGTAAACCTAAGCAGATTGTTACTTCTGAGAAGAGTAAAGATAAGACACGAGATCCTGACGCTAAGTTTCTAAGTAAGGATACCCAAAAGTTCAGAAAGCAAATGGCCTCCAAAAATACTGGGTCTTTTAAGGCAGCAGGAAAAGGCACAAAAATGGGTCGAAAGTCCCAGGCTAAAGAACAAAAAGTAACACCAACGACTTCCTTGGCGAAGATTCCAGTCAGGGCCCAGAAGCAAAAGAAGCGCGGCAGAGTGTCAAAAAAGAAGCAAATAAAGTTTGCTGATCTTGCTGTAGGCACAAATGCCCCAAAGGCAAAACGTAAGAAAAAGAGAGCACAGACTTCATTAGCGGCACTAGGAATCAAAAATGGCCTAAAAGGGAAGTCTGGTCTTTCCGCAAACAACGACTTTGTAGAGGATCTGCCTTTAGGGGATATGACCCGTCTGAATACTGTTGAATACAAGTATTATGGTTTTTATCATCGTATTAAACAAAAGCTAGAGCAATATTGGGGTAATTCAATACAGAAGAAGGCGCAAGCTTTATGGAAAAGTGGCCGTCGTCTTCCTGCAAGTAAGAATAGGATTACATCATTAGAAATTATCCTGGATACGAAGGGTAATATTGTAAAAATAAATGTGAAGGGCTCTAGTGGTGTTCGTGAATTAGATGACGCTGCGATAGAAAGTTTCAATAAGGCCGGTCCATTTCCTAACCCACCAAGTGGTATGATGAAAAACGGTCTAGCTAAAATTGAATGGGGATTTGTTATTAAGTCCTAGGACTATTGTTGTGGGGGAGTCTTAAGAAGATCTTTAAGCTTACTTAATCCTTCCATCATCACGTAATCAGTCCAGATAGAATCAAGCTCACGAACAGTTTCAACAAGCTGCATAGCTGCTTGGTCTCGAGAAATATTTTCCGACTCAGATAACGTTTCAATAGCAATTGAAAGAGCATGAATAGCTGGCTTTTTACAAGTTTCAGAAAGTCTGTCTTCGTAAGAGCTATCAATTCTTTTTTCTTTTGTTTTAACAATAGCCGTATTTAATAATTGTATGAGTTCTTGATTTTCAACCATAACGGGAATCAACCTATCGATTAATTAACTTTAGAAGGAGGCGAGTATCCGAGCTTTTCCATATTTCGTAAAGTGAATTTTTCGAAATACTTCAAAAAAGAAATGAAAATAAAACGTCAACATCTTTGTTGTTACTCGGGCGTTGAAAATTATATGTTAAATCACTTCTTCATATAAATTTTATCTTGCTTGGCTCTTGACTTGAATTTTACTCAAAAAAAAGTTGACATAAAAAAGCCTCCCGCGAGGGAGGCTCTACTAACTATTCACAAACTTTTTCGTAATCATCGGGGCTCAGAAGGCCCTCTAGTTCAGTCTCCTGAGAACATTTAATTTTTATAAGCCAGGACTCATAAGGAGCTTCGTTACATTTCTCTGGCTCACCCTCAAGATCGTTGTTGGCCGCTAGGACTTCGCCAGCAATGGGGGCGTAAAGATCACTTACTGACTTTATTGATTCAATAACACCGAAAGTTGCACCCGAGTCTAGTTGAGTTCCAACCTCTGGAAGTTCTACAAAAACGATGTCGCCTAGTTGCGATTGTGCAAAGTCGGTAATTCCAACAGTTACCACATCGCCTTCGATAAGGGCCCATTCATGATCTTTTGTGTATTTTAGATTACTAGGAATTTCATTTGCCATTACTTGTGTCCTCCCGCGACAAATGCCTTGGTGTGATAATTCGCGTCCAATTCATTTGCCCTGACTTTTATTTTAAATAGTTTATCTTCTGGAAACTTTTCTTTTTCTACAAGGGCCAATCCAATACCTTTTCCTGTGGCAACAGACATTGTACCTGAAGTAACCCAGCCAATTTTTTCACCTTTTGAGTTTAGAACTTCATAACCTTCTCTGGGAATGCCTTTTTCAAGGGAAAGCTTTGCAAGGCGGTATTTTGGTTTATAAGTACTTAAAAACTCTTTGCCTATAAAGCTTTCTTTATCCATTTTAACGGTCCACTTTAAGCCAGCATCAAATGGTGTCCAGTCGTCAGACAGTTCGTGACCATACAAAGGATAGCCAACCTCAAGCCTTAGAACGTCTCTCGCAGCAAGACCGCAGGGAACCACTTCCTTTTCCATTAACTGGGACCAAACGGTTCCTATTGCATCATGGTCTCCAAAAATCTCAAACCCATCTTCACCAGTATAGCCGGTACGCGCAAGAATTAATGGTCCCACTGGGCTTTGAACTTCTCTCGCACTGTAATAAGTAAAATCCTCTGAAGGGAAGATTTCCAGCGCTCTTAAAATCTCTTCGCTTTTAGGTCCCTGAAGGGCCAGTAAGCTAAAGTCTTCTGATTGGTTTGAAAGTTTACAGTCAAATTGAGGCGCGTGTTTTTCAAACCATGAATAATCTTTTTCAATATTCGAAGCATTTACACAAATGAGAACCTTTTTATCACTTAATTTATAAGCAATAAGATCATCAATTATAGTCGCATCTTCTCGACACAGGGGAGAGTAGACGGCCTTCCCCACTTCTGCCTTAGCGAAATCATTGGTGAGGAGGTAGTCAACGAACTTTACAGCATCCTCTCCTTCAGCAAAAAATTCACCCATATGGCTAACATCAAAAACTCCAGCAGAATCCCTTACGGCCTTAGATTCATCTTTTACTGAGGTGTATTGCAAAGGCATATCGTAACCGGCGAATGGCGCCATCTTAGCGCCTAAGCTCAGGTGCACCTCATGAAGGGAGGTTTTTTTGATATTATCCATTTATTTCTCCATCTGAATTTTAGTTGCGGCAATTAAATTTTGCCCAAGACTTACAATTGTCATTTTCCCAACCCCACCGGGAACAGGTGTAATAAGTGCGCATTTATCTTCGACATCTGACTGATCGATATCACCACATAAATTTCCGAACTCATCGTGGTTAATACCAACATCTATGAGGATTTGATCACCACTTTCTCTGAGATATTCACTGTTTATAAACTTTGCCTTACCAATTGCTGCAACAATAATGTCAGCAGATTTGGTGATTTTTTTTAAATCAGAAGTTCTTGAATGGCACATCGTAACGGTGGCGTTGTAGTTGATCATTAAGAGGCTTAAAGGTTTACCTACGATAAGGCTTCGACCGATAACAGCGACACTTTTACCCTCTAAGTTTACCCCAGCATATTTAAGCATCGTTATAACGCCCTTTGGCGTGCAGGGAAGAAGAGCTCTCTCACCTTTGTCACCGGCCATTAGTTTATAGAGGTTTTGGGCATGGAAGCCATCTACATCCTTTTCAGGTGGAACCATTTGACCAACATCAATATGACTTAAGTGCTTCGGAAGAGGGAGTTGAACGAAAAGTCCATTTACGGAGCTATCTTTGGCATATGTTTGCAAGGTGCTTAAGAATGTATCCTCACTAACATCTTCTTCTAGCGCTATGATTTCACATTCTGCCCCAATATCTTCCATAAATTTCTTTTTATTTCTGGTATAAATCACACTTGGTGGATGAGCACCGACGAGAATAACTTTTAAACAAGGTATACAACCGTTGTTTTTAAGCAGGGAGCATTGCTTTGTAAGATCTTCAACAATTTGTTGAGAAATAGGGGCAGCCTTAAGAACAGTTGCCATCTGTAGGTCCTTTGCTTATTTAATTCGTTTGCATAATAGTTTATCGGATACTGATTATCCACAGCACTTTTAGTAATAAGGGAGAGTATATGCTTTTTTACATTGGCTTTGGTCTTCAATTAATTGGCTTTGCTAGTGTAGGGCTTTGTTTATTCTCTGGTTTAAACAAGGGTGACTACGGCCAGCTTGAGTTAATTCAACTTGTTGGAGGGGCTCTACTGTTCTATGGCGGTCACTTCGTTAAGGTTAAGGGTGGCGGTGAGTCTTAGTCATGACCTATTGTTAGACGATTGATGCCCCCTGTAGGTAGAATGACTATATGCTCTTTTTAGGAATTGACCCCGGATCAAGAAAAGCAGGTTTTGGCCTGATTGAACAGAAGGGGAGGACTTTCAAGTACATTGACTCTGGCTCACTAGCCTATGACAAGGTGCCAAACTTTATGGATCGGCTTGGTCTGATTTATGATTCGTGCGATGCCCTCATAAAGAAGTATGATCCTGATGAAATTGCTATCGAGTCGCTAATCTATGTTAAGTCGATTCCAAGTTTAGCAAAACTTGCTCAAGCGCGAGGGGCGATGATCGCCGCATTTATGCGCACTCACCAAGAAAAGGTTTTTGAATACTCCCCAAACCTGGTGAAAAGTACAGTCTCTGGTCACGGCCATGCCACCAAAGAGTCTTTGGAAAAAGGTTTAAAACTAATATTAGGAGTGGGGTTAGAATTTAAATCCCATGATGAGTCAGATGCCGTCGCAATTGCCCTATGTCATGGTCTGATGAGAAATGTGCCAATGGGTAAAAAAGGGCACGCTAAAACATTAAAGGGCGGAAGTAGTTTAAAACAAGCTTTCCGCCATTTGGAGAATTCATGATCGGATATCTATCTGGAGAAGTAATATTTAGTGATGGGAAAGAAGTCATTATCAAAACGGCAAGTGGTGTTGGTCACCAGGTTTATTTACAAAAACTTTTGGTCGAAGGTAGCCAGGCAGATGTTTTTATTTCTCATGTATTTAAAGACCCGGGCCAAGAGCTCTTCGGTTTTGAAACATTAAGAGAAAAGAAGCTCTTCGAAATTTTAACTTCTGTTAAGGGTGTTGGTCCAAAGTCTGGATACAGCTTAATCACAGCTTTGGGTGTCGAAACAGTCATTCAATCGATTCAATTAGAAAATAAGAAGTCATTAAGCAAGGCCCCTGGAATTGGCGCCAAGGCTGCGGCACAAATTTGCTTAGACTTATCTTCAAAAATACAAAGCGTTTTGATGTATTCAGGCTCAAGAAAGGGGACGCCTCTTTCTCCTGGTGTTGATAGGGTCATTGAAAATGAAGAAATTCCTTTTGGCTTTTCTACACCAATTTTGGAAGAGGCCCTGATGGCATGCAAGGAATTGGGCTTTAGAGAAGATTTGATTCTCGCTAAAGCACAAAGGATTCTTGCAGAAAATGATATCCAAAAACCAGAACAACTTGTTCATTTAGTTTTAAAAGAGGTTTAAATGGAACTCGATAGATTTCTCTCTTCTGGAACTGGCGGAAATGAAAATCAATATGAAAATCGTTTAAGACCTCAAGGCTTTTCAGAATATATTGGTCAAAAGAAGGTCGTGGATAATATTCTCGTGATGGTAGAGTCCGCGAATATTAGAAAGCAGGCAATGGATCATTGCCTTCTCTCAGGTCCTCCAGGACTTGGAAAAACCTCTTTAGCAATGCTTATAGCCCAAAGCTTAGGTAGTGAGCTTCACTTGATATCGGGCCCAGCTATTGAAAAGAAAGGGGACCTCGCAGCGATTTTGACAAATCTTCAGCCAAGAGATGTTTTGTTTATTGATGAAATTCATCGCATGCATATATCAGTTGAAGAAATACTTTATTCTGCGATGGAAGATTACAGATTAGATATAGTATTAGGTCAGGGTCCTAGTGCCAGAACAATGCAAATTGAGGTAGCACCATTCACTCTTATTGGAGCAACTACTAAGTCAGGCCTTCTGAGTAATCCTTTAAGAACTAGGTTTATGGGTAACCTTCACTTTGATTATTATGAAACCTCTGATCTTGCTAAAATAGTTAAGAACAATGCCGTTAAACTTGATATTAAAATTGACCCAGAAGCAGAGCTTCATATTGCTCGTTGCTCTAGAGGAACTCCTCGAATAGCTAATAGAGTTTTAAGGAGAGTAAGGGACTTCGCTCTCGTTGAGGGGGTTGAAAGAATTTCTGAAACTCAGGTCCTAAAGTCGCTAGACCTTATGGAAATAGATGGGTCAGGTCTTGATCGAATGGATAGAAAAATTCTTCAAGTGATGAATGACTATTACGCTGGAGGCCCTGTTGGAATTGAAGCCCTCTGTGCAACTCTCGGTGAAGAGAGATCAACAATAGAGGACGTTTTTGAGCCCTATCTCTTAAAAGAAGGCTTTATTACTAGGACACCTCGCGGGCGAGAACTTAGTGAAAAAGGAAAGATTCATTTAAGTGCTAATTCTTAAATAGGCTTCTCAACGATTGCCATAGTAAGTCTACTTGAACAGACCAACTTTCCTTGTTCGTTAGTTATATCAATATCCCAAACCTGGGACCTCTTCCCTAAGTGAAGGGCAGTGGCCTTACCTGTAACGAGGGTAACTTCGGGCGCAGGCCTCAAGTGACTGGCAGTAATTGACTGCCCAACAGCGATATACTTTTTTGAATCAATAACCATATTGGCCGCAATTGAACCAAGGCTTTCGGCAAGTACACACGAGCCACCGCCATGAAGAATTCGTGCTGGTTGAACCGTTCTATTATCAACGGGCATGGTGCCTAGGAGGTAGTTGGGGCCTATTTCTGTTACTATGATCCCAAGGTGCTCGACAAGAGTGTCCTTGCCCCTCTCATTAATTTGATCGAGTTTAAAGTCATCTCTTATCCAAACACTGCTATCACTCATCTACTCTTCCTTTTTTCAATAGGTTGCAGAGCTAGATTGTGTCAGAAGACTACAAAAAATGGCAATTTTCAATTTTATTGTGATTTTGAGTTTTTCGAAAAACCACCGAAGTCCTTGAAATTGGTACAAATTACAACTTTGACAAAATCAGGGGGCCAAGCGTCATAAAATTTGTTAAACAGGGGCACTTATGTTTTGAGGAGATTTTGCCTACTGGGATTCCGGAGTGAATTCATAGTTTATACTTAATAATGTGTGTTGCCAAAATTGAACAAAACTTTATAAAATTATTAACTCATTGAAATAATTAAGGCGATCAAATGTTATATCAAAGGACTATTGCAAAAAAAGTTGAGGTCACTGGAATCGGTATCCATTCCGGTAAAAAAGTGACCCTAACTCTTTATCCGGCCATAGCTGATTTTGGTATCCAATTCAAAAGAACTGATCTTCCTAACGCCGAACGCCTAAAGGCCACAGCAAAAACTGTTGGTGCTACTGAGAATAATACAACCATTGGTGAAGGTTTAAACGCCGTTCATACAGTTGAGCATCTTCTCTCTGTTTTCTACGGCCTTGGTATTAATAACGTTTATTGTGAAATAGACGGACCAGAAGTTCCTATCATGGATGGCTCTGGTGCCTCTTTTGTATTTCTTTTAAAAGAGACCGGAATTTCTACTCTAAATAAATCTAAGAAGTTTTTAGTTGTCCTTGAGCCAGTTAAGGTTGAGGTCGGCGATAAGTGGGCGATGATAGAACCATCATCTAAATTGATAATTGATTCAACGATTGTCTTTACTCATCCAATAATTAAAACGCAGAGAAAGACTTTTGAATTTACATGCGAAAATTATATCAATGAAATATCTCGCGCTAGAACATTTGGCATGCTTCGAGACGTAGATGTGTTGAAAAGAAGAGGTCTTGCTAAAGGCGGATCCCTCGACAATGCGATCGTTTTAGATGACTACAAAGTTATCAATAATGACGGTTTGCGCTTTGGTGACGAATTTATCCGTCATAAAATTCTTGATACAATTGGCGATATAAGTCTTCTTGGGTACGAAATTGCAGGAAAGGTTACGACCTTTAAGTCCGGACATAATCTCCATAACCTTCTATGCCGTAAGTTACTAGAAAATCCACAAGCTTATCAGGTTGTTTCAGCTAGCTCTCTTCAAAAAGAAGCAATTGAAGCCTTTGAACTCCCGAGGGCACTTGCCCCAGCTTTTCATTAATATAAACTTCCAATAAAATTAAGTAATTAAGCCACAACAGCTAGTATTAGCTAGGGTTGGAGTGTATAGAGGTCTTATGAAATTAAGTAAAAGTGTATGGCAAACATATAAAGAAGTACCTAATGAGGCTGAAATACCTAGCCATCAATTAATGTTAAGAGCTGGTCTTATTCATAAGCTTGGTTCGGGTCTTTATAGCTATATGCCGTTTGCCTATAGAACGATTAGGAAAATACAGCAGATAGTAAGAGAAGAGCTCGACAAAATCGAAGCACAGGAACTCTTAATGACTGTCGTTACACCTGGCGAGCTTTGGCAGGAGTCTGGCCGCTGGGATAAGATGGGGACCTTAATGCTTAAGTTTCTTGATAAGGGTGACCGTGATCTTTGCATTTCTCCAACTAACGAGGAAGCAATTACCGACGTCTTTAGGAAGTCGGTAAGGTCATACAAACAACTTCCTATGACTTTGTACCAAATTAATACAAAATTTCGTGACGAAATACGCCCTCGCTTTGGACTAATGAGAGCACGTGAATTTACCATGAAAGATGCTTATAGCTTTCACATGGACAAGGCTTGTCTTGATGAAGTTTACGATGAAATTTACCAAGCATATGTGAATTCATTTGAGCGAATGGGATTAAAGTTCTTAGTTGTTGAAGCTGATGCTGGTGATATGGGAAGTAAAGATTCAAAGACCCATGAGTTTCAAGTCACTGCTGATACAGGAGAAGATATAATCATCTTTAGTGAGCAGGCCGGTTATGCAGCAAACGCGGAAAAAGCAGAGACCCTTAGAAGTGGTTTAGTTTTTGAAAAAAATGATGGAGAGTTGAAAGAAGTATCAACTCCCGAGATGTCGACTATCAAAGATGTTTGTGACTTTCTAAAAAAAGATCAACATCACTCTATAAAATCTCTCGTCTATTCTCTGATCAAGGAAGAGGATGAAGAGATCGTTCTTCTCCAACTCTTGGGAGATGATGAGTTAAATGAATTAAAATTAAAAAATTATTTTGGTGCAGATCAAGTGACACCAACACCTGAGCATAAGCTAGCAAAGATGGGCTTACCAAAGGGATTTATTGGAGCGGTTAATCTTCCTCTACCAATGAGAGTGTTTTTCGATAAGGCCATTGATCTAGAAGCTTCATATGTAACGGGTGCTATGAAAGTAGATACTCACTTTGAAAACTTCCGTCCCAGTAGAGACACAAAAGACTCTGAAGCTTTTGATATGAGATTAGCAAGAAAGGGTGACTTCACCCTAGATGGTAAACATGAAGTTGATGAGAAAAAAGGTATTGAGGTCGGACATATTTTCCAACTAGGTGACAAATACACAAAGGCCATGAATGTTACTGTCTTAGATAATAACGGCAAGGCAAAGAACCCTTTGATGGGTTGTTATGGAATTGGTATTACACGCGTGATGGCAGCAGCAGTAGAGCAAAACTATGATGACGCGGGAATTATTTGGCCTAAAGCAATTGCTCCCTATCATATTTACTTCGCCTTAATAGGAAAGAGCGAGGAGATTAAAGAAGAGGCAGAACTGATTTATAAGTCATTACAAAATGCAGGGTTTGAAGTTCTTTTTGACGATAGAAAAGCCGGTCCTGGTTTTAAATTTAAAGATTCTGATCTCTTGGGTTTGCCTATTCGGCTCGTACTAGGGGAAAGAGATTTTAAAGAGAAAGGCCAACTTGAAATTGTAATAAGAAAAACGAATGAGAAATTATTTGTTACAAAAAATGAACTAACATCAAAACTAAAAGAAGTTTTAGAAAAGTGTTAAGGGGATACCATCAATGAGTGATTTAATTTTTGGTATGCACTCTATTGCCGAGGCCATCAATAATCCAAAACGAGAAAACCTTTCCTTATACGCTACAGAGGACTCTATAAAGGAATTAAGAAAACTTCATTTTAAAGGAAATAATATTCCAGACCATTGCCAAGTATTGCTTTTTAGCCTTCATAAATTAAAAGAAGAGGGTCGAATAGTTCTTAAGGAAAAAGATTTTAAAGACCAAAGAGTTCCATCAAATATTTTTTTAATAGCAGAAGAATTAGAAACCGCAGATATCAATGACTTTTACAATGCGGCAGAGACTTTCGATAATTTTAAAGCACTAATCTTGGATCAGGTTACAGATGTTCACAACCTCGGAGCAATCTTAAGAACAGCTGCTTTTTATAATATAGACTTTGTTGTTTATGGAAAAAAAGGGGATGAAAATAAATCTCCTGGTTTCTTCCGTGTAGCATCTGGAGCCGCGGAGTTTACTCCTTTAATTCCCGCACCAAATCTCAATAAAGTAGTAAGAAAGTTAATGGATATGGGAGTTCAATGCGTAGGACTTGCAGAAGAAGAGGAAAATTCGAGTCTAAACCTGGATCAATCCAAAATATGTTTAGTCATGGGTGCTGAAGAGACGGGTATTTCTCATGCATTGCGCAGAACACTCAATGATTTTGTCAGTCTACCCCCCAAGGGACCCATAAAAAGCCTAAATGTTTCAGTCGCTGCGGCCTTGGCCATGGAAAAGTTTCTTAACTAAGATTAAAAATCTTGATTTTAAAGACGCCATCGTTTAAAAACATAATCTCAATAATGCGTGCTGGTGTAGCTCAGTTGGTAGAGCATCGGTTTTGTAAACCGGTGGTCGTAGGTTCAAATCCTATCACCAGCTCCATATTGAGGCGAGGTTGCCGAGTGGCCAAAGGCATCAGACTGTAAATCTGACGGGTTTCCCTTCGATGGTTCGAATCCATCTCTCGCCACCACCTTTAAGCGGGTGTAGCTCAGTTGGTAGAGTGCCAGCCTTCCAAGCTGGATGTCGCGCGTTCGAATCGCGTCGCCCGCTCCATTTTGAAAAATAAAATACCCGGTCCTAGTGGCCGGGTTTTTTATTAATAACGCAGTGTTTGTGAATAATTATGTGATTTTAAATACTTTTGTATTTACATAGCGTGCCAATTTTTTTAAATAAGAAAAAATCTTAAGACGCTTGCGTAGCTCAGGGGTAGAGCGTTCCCTTGGTAAGGGAGAGGCCGCGGGTTCAATTCCCGCCGCAAGCTCCAGGAAGATTGAAGCCAGTGCGCTTTAAGCTTGCCTAGGACGAAGAAATAGATGATACTTTGGCTTTTAAAAGCTGATATATAGGCATAAATACCAACAATAAACTTGGTTTTGTTTTTTTTAAGGAGTCGCAAGATGGCTAAGGAAAAATTTGATAGAAGTAAACCCCACGTAAACATCGGAACAATTGGTCACGTTGATCATGGGAAGACGACGCTTACAGCTGCAATCACAATGACAATGGCAGCTTTAAACGGT